>ENA-OOSA01000279-OOSA01000279.1-human-gut-metagenome-genome-assembly--contig:-NODE-279-length-8069-cov-3.346519_pt1 | contig 8069 bp, 6 predicted proteins | sample MGYA00241176_ERZ501210 | MGnify/ENA primary metagenome ERZ501210 (study PRJEB25962, sample SAMEA2042489) | human gut metagenome | biome: human gut; feature: human-associated habitat; material: faeces... | reverse complement strand
ACGCTGTGGTAAAATTTCTCCGGACAGCTGTGTTTATTTTTGTATATTTTGATATGGGGATTTTCATTTTGTGCTAAAACAATACCGTTTGCAATAATTCCCGAAAAGCACATAGCAGCTGCTTTAGTTAATGATTTTACAGAACTATCTAATTGAATGTCTATAGATTGAATATAAAAGCCCTCATCCATATCTGATTTTTTATACTTTCCAATTCCCTGAAGAAAGCTGTTGATAATAAAAAAGTGTGGGAACTCATATCATGTTAATATACACTTTTTATAACTATTGATGCAAATATATATTAATTGTCTATAGATTGCAAATATTCGATAATAAAATTTCATAATATAAATGTCAAAACCAACCACGCATATCATAAACTACAAGCTATATCACATCTTTAAAAAAATAATTTTCTTAAGCTTGTATCAATGCAGAAGTAACTACCTTACCGCAATCTGTTTCGCTTAGAACTATGCCTAGCAGATTTATATATATCCATTATATGCATTTTTCCTTACATAGTAGTTTTTGAAAGTTACAGTATATTAAGAAACGGGACAAAGTTCTTCATTTCTGAAAATGGCATTCTAATAACAGAATTTTCAAACTTTGTCCCATCAATTAGAAACTCAAACAGTCATAAGTGTTTAACAGTTCTTCTTGTCTAAGTCCCAAATATCTTTTAGTTATTGTTACACTTGAATGATTAAAGAGTTCCATAAGTTTTACTAAAGCCAATTCTGCATTTTCAGAGGATTCAAATACTTTCCTACCAAAAGTTTTTCTAAGTGAATGAGTAGAAAAATGGTCTATTTTTAGATTGTACTTGCTTTTCAACTCTTTAAGTATAATATTTATCCATTGGATAGAATAAACCTTGTTCTTACCTTTTCCCGATAAAAAGCAAAGTTCATTCAAGTTCTGAATATCCAAAGCAGTATAACAGTCTTTAATATGTTTCTGAAACTCCTTATTAATTTTTACTTCCCTACGTTTGCTTGTTTTCTTTTCAGTAATAGTAAACTTTGCATCATTGCTCAAAAGCATTGCCCAAGTAAGTTGTAATAGGTCAGAAATTCGTAAGCCAAAGAAAATGCCACACCCAATAAGTAGACTTATTCTATAATTTTTATCCCTATATAATTTTCTCACTAAGTTTGTTGCGCTATCCCATTGTAGGCAGTCGCTTGTTGTATAACTGTTTTTTAAACTCATATTGTTTCAGTTTTATAGGTTTAAATTTAGGAAACATTTTGTAATGCGCTGATTTTCAAATTTATTTCACTTCTATGAGAAAGTGTAATTAAGCCATTATATAGATAATGACATATATAATCAGTATTAGTAAAAAAGGATTAATAATACCTATTATTATCAGTAATAGAACTATCAATATACCCCATAGTATTAATTTAGTATGATCCTCCATTTTGTAGTGTTTTTACGTTATTAAAAAATAAAGGACAACTAACTGAATAGCTGTCCTTTCTTAAAAGCTCATTTAATCAATGAACCATTTATATTTTTCATCACCATGTAAAGCTGAATTGATTCCCAAAGCCATTTCTGTAGCATTAAGAGAACGGTCTAAGAATGAATCAATATAGCTTGACTTGTTAGCTCCAGTCAATAAGTTGTAGAACTTCCACATATTAAGCTCACTTCCAAAGCTGCCAAAATTTTCATCATTGATGTATGCCTTGGCTACACTGTTTATCTGTGTATCAGTAAGCAACATTCTGGGTAATGCTTTCTGGTAGCCTGTTGGCAAGCATTGATAAAGTCGCATTCTACCTATAATCTGGCAGAACTGGTGTTCACTCATTGAAGTGTTACCTAACTGTTGCATCAGATAAATATGTCTGGCTGGATTGTAGTTACTGAAAAGTTCCAGTGCTGCACGATAAAGCTCTGTGGTATTGCTTACCCTTAAATCATCCTTGTAACCATCCGTAAAGATGCACATGTTACAGCAGACTTGATTCTTGAATCCGATAGCCAAACGGAAAAGTTCAGGAACTTTCTTTGAATATAGATTCATCTGGTTGTAAGCTCTTACTCCTACGATGGAAAGATTCAGCTTGTTTCCTCCCACAGTTTCATATATGGTGGGAATATCAATGCTGAAAGCTGCCCTTTCATAATAGATAGTCTTGTCAGATTCCAACAGTTGATTGGCTGGTTTATGGATAGCTTCTGGGATTCTGCCTTTGATAATGTGGCTTGTCCTGATTGTGGCTTGTTCCACCTTTTCACCACTGAAGAAAGATTGTGCTGCATCCTGTATTGTTTCCACAAACTGGGCATGATTGATTGTAAGTTCATTGTCTTTAGAGAACACTGGAGTAATGCAATCATTCTTTAAATGATTCAATGTTACTTCCTGTGTGTTGGCTTCGATAAAATGATTGGCTGGCTTTACTGGCTCGTCCATAATAATGGTAGCTTCTTCTGCATATTCACTTAAATTCATTCTTTCGCGATTCTGTGCCATAGCTGGCATAATAACTAAATTTCTCATATTGATAAAAGTTTAAATGATTAATAATTCTTTTTTATATCAATATATAGGAGGGGACTAAAGGGGTTGCGCACCGTAGAATCAGACACTCTTATATATTTTAGCTTACTGCTTGAATGTGGAGGGGGGATTTTGTATTAAGTACCTTATATATCAGTTCTTTTGACTTTTAGCTAAACTGCATATAGGTAATTCTTTAATTAGATAGTCTTTTTAATGCCATTTACTATGAGTAACATATTATAAAGTATGTGTTATATACCTTTAATAAGAGTGGAAATTTTCAGAAAGTCAGAATCGAGAAAATGTACGGCTGTGGTTCTGCACCTAAAATAAAAGCCGTAAGTATTTTCTGTGGCTGTATATTATCAGCTAGTAAGAAAATTATTCTGTTTCATTAGTTATTAAGATTGATAGGGACATTTTACTTAATTTTTGTATCGGGTATAGAAAGACAAGAAAATGAGATTTTGTTCCATTTTAGCTAAACTAATTCCGAAATTAATTTGTATCCTCTTATATTACCCGATTTAAATGGAACAGCTTGGTAATAGAGCATAATAAGTTTAGGTTTTATATCTTCTTCGGGGTGTATGTTCAATATCTCAAATATTCTCGTTAATTCATTAACTATTTTCTCATTGGAATATCTATTACCCACCTTGAATATATTTTTAACCAGTCGGATAACCTTATTTCCTTTGCGCTGTATAAGAATCATCTTTTCTCTGATTTTTCTTTCGTTGTATTTAAGTTCTTCTATATTTTCTTTGCCTAGTGTCTCAAATGCTTCCACAATGAACGGGTCTATCTTTCTCATTTCATTTATGTAGTCCAAAGCATATTCAGAATAGGGAACTTCCATCTCACAGAGCTGCTGTACCATAATTCTGCGCTTCTCTTTTACCGAGCGTGCACTTCTGATTATTTTTAATTTCTCATCATTTGGGTTATATTCACAATTGCTAAATGTAGGATTGAAGAAATGACAGGCATCGTACCATTTAGTTACCAATTCTACAGACTGGTATTTGTTCCTTACTAAAACCTCATTTATCTCATTATCTATGGCAAACCAGTTTTTTGTAAAATCGGGATATAGGAACTTACGGAACGGCATGGTTTCAAGAACGGCACTGAAAGCAAATCTGCTTTCTATGTTATCAGCACTATTATATAATGTCTGTATAGTCTGGTATGCGAATTCATGAGCAGATATTTCCCATTCAATCTGCTCTCTGTCTTTTATAATGATTTCCGGATTTACCCTGTAGATGTGTGTGGCGGAGTTTATTCCATGACGGAACCTTCCACAAATCTGTATGCAGTCTGTATCAATATCAAGCATGGTATATTCAGAAATATAAGGGTCTGTAATCATGACCAAATCGGGGTTATAAGGTAATTCCAAGTCGAATGCCGTAAAGAACCTGCCTGTGAAGAAGTTGTATTTCTTCATGGTATCTGCATTCCAATCATTATAAGCATTATTAAAGGAGTATTCATTTTTCAATTTCAAACGGCTTTTGGGCGCACAGTAAATGGTAGAATCCTCCAATATATTAAATTGTTTCATTATGGAGTAAATCATTACCACAGAATTGACGAAAAAACAGATAGTTCCTTCTGCGTGCTTGTCTAAATATTCACTTATTGCCTTGTTGATATTATAAGTATGTGTAACCATAATTTCTTGTCTGTAATCATAATCGGCACTTACTTCCACTGTTTCAAACTCTTTAAATCTTGGGTCACTGAATCCGATAGGAGTGGCGGAAACAAGAGCCTTGCTTTTAAAACGGAAAAAGTCATTCATGGGCAGCACTATGTCCGTTCTGTAATCCACATCCTTAATTAATTGGTGGCATTCATCCATCAGCAGGAAGAAATGATTATAAATGTCAATATCGCTGCAAGCATTTTTCACCTTACCGAAACTTTCGGGAGTGGTCATTATCTTATGCAGTCTGTTATTGGTTAGATAATTGCGAATCTTATCTGTTGTGACATCTTCATAAACACCTAACAGATTGCTGTATTTGCCACACTTGCTTTTGATAACGGGCACATTGGGAACTACGATAATGGAATTTCTTTGAGTTTCAAGCTCCAAAGTAGTAGCACCACAGCCGGGCATTCTTTTGGAAAGTATGCAGTTTGACGGAATCTCATTCATTACGTCAGACAGGTATTGACCTTTATGTAGAGTAATCATAATCCTTTGCCGTTTAGATAATCTATAAATTCATCGCTTCTCCTTATGCTGAAAAAGAGTTTTCCGAAACGGAACAATCCCCTAAGTTTTATATAGGCTTCGGTTTCCCGTAGAAAAGGGATTCTTGCAATATTGTATTTCTGTTCTATCAGTCCTTTTACCACATCCTCTTGGAACTCGCTGCATAGCTTGGGTAGTTTAGACGGGAATACTCCAAAATCCTCATAATCTCCCGTTTGCAGATAGTTAAGAATCCACTGCCAGCCTTGTGCGTTGAGTTGGTATCTTATACCCGTTACTCCTTGACTGCTTATCCATGCTTCACCGTTCACTTGGATATAAAGCTGCTTGTGTTGTTTCATTAGTAGCTTCACTTGTCTGTGTGCAGCTTCATTGTTATATGTTTGGGCAAACTGTATCTGTTTCATTTTCTCTATTCCGATTAAAAAAGAAAGTCGAGAGAGGTTGTTCCCTCGACTTTCTTCAAAGCTGATTGTTTAAGCTACTTCATTCAGTTCGGGAACTTGTTGTTTGGTTTCCGCTTCTGATTTCTTCATCCATTCGGGTTTGCAGGCTTCACAGATAAGGCTGTTCACTTCATCCGTTGCTTTCATGCAGAACTTTATATTCCCGTTGAATGTGGAAGTGAATCTCACGCAACGGTAACGCTCGCCGCTGTTGTTGTACCAGTCCGCTTCAATATAGCCCCTCATAGTGGAGTTCATGTACTGCTTGAACAGTTCCATTACCAAGTTTTCACCCTCTTGGGCAATTTCGACCTCATGTTCCTCCGCTTTGTAGTCGTGCAAACCGTTTATTATTTTAGCCATGCCGAAATGTATTGCCGAAATAAGGTCTACATCTCCTGCACCCTCAAAATGCTGTGTCATGCCAGTAGCGTAAACAACCGTAACCGATATAATCAGTTCACCTTTTGAAGATTGTTTGAAACGCATATCTGTTCTGACGGGAAACATAAGGAATGCTTCTTTCAGTTCCTGCACGAATGCTGCACTGACTTTAGTATTTTCTACTACGTTCTTTACTTCACTACATTAGTGTCCCGTTAAAATCGGGACAAATTAATATTAATCAAACAATCCCGGGAAAAGGGAAGAATTGAGTTCTTTGACATCGTTGAAATTAGTCTTCTCAAACAGTTCTTTAAGGCATGTTTTGTCCGTAAGAGAAATGCTTAGAATTTGTAGAACTTCATATGTTGACCGTTCCAGTTGCATGTCATGTTGCACTATAGCAACAAGGCAATAACTGATAATGGCAGTACTGATTTGGATTCGAACAGCGTTCTCCGTAGTACCCCAAAACTTCTTAATTTTGAGGTGCTGCTTTAGCCATTTGAAGAACAACTCAACCTGCCAGCGGTTTTTATACAGTTCAGCGATTTCAAGTGAAGTGAGATGAAAAGCATTGGTAAGAAAGACAAACTCTCTATCCTGATTTTCGTCTCTGTACTTCACTAAGCGCAACCGCTCAGGATACTTCTGCCGAGTGATTATGTCGGTAAGTTCTATTACAGAATCTGTAAGTACATTCTTTGGCAATCTGCGTCTCCATCGGATACATTTAAACTGTAGATTCTTCTTGGCCCTCACCACAAAGAAAGACTCGTGCAAATGTATCTTATAAAGTTCTTTGAAGGCATTGTAACCGCGGTCAAACACATAGTAAGACCCTGATTCATAAGGAATATACTTTATCGCTTTTGAATCGTGGACAGATGCTGTAGAGATGTGGAAGTATGCTGGGACTTGTGCTTCCAAGTCATACAACACATGAGCTTTTATACCACCCTTCTTCTTACGAAACTTAGCCCACCAAAAGATAGACAGACATAAAGGTATTGTCGTAGAATCGAAAGCATACACATGTCCTTTCAACTTAAAAATATCTGTTGCCTGTTTTTTCCGAGCCTGTTCCATCATGAAGAATGCAAAATTTTCAAAGATGCGGTAATCTCGATTTTGGTTGGCTGAAGCAAATGTCGTTTTAGCAATAGGATTTCGTCCTATTCCAAGATGATAGCATTTGGTATGATGCGCTTCCAGTGCCACGACTACATCGCGTAAACTTTCACGATTACTAAGCTGACCAAACATCAGTGCAAGAAGTTGGTTCCAGCACGTGAATGACTTGACATACCGATTGCCATTATATTTGTCAACTAAGTGACGAAACTTGTCTTTATCGAGAAATTCTATCAATTGGGCAAAGACATATTTGTTTTTGTTCATATGCAGTCTATCTTATAGACTACAATGTAGTAAATTCAAATCGTCGCACCCTAAAAATGCTTGTAAAAGACTATATTTCAATTATTTCAAAGACCAATTTCCATTTTTAACGGGACAGTAATGAAATATATTATTTACACATCCTCACTTTCCTGCCAAATTCTTCTTTCCCAAATAAATCGTCAGATATTGCTTCAATTTACCTGTTTTTCACAAACAGATTCAAAAGAAGGCTACAAATCAGGAAAAATCTTGTCATTTCAGCAACAAAAACAGCTTATTCTCCCTGATATTTACCGGATAATGGGTCCATTAGAGAAAATGTGGACCCATGGACCCTAAGAATAAGGCCAGAGCATATTCTATGACCGATTCGTGCTGAAATTACACATAAGAATCAGAAGAAAGAGCGAAAATCCAAAGGTCCGGCAAGCAAAAAGTAAAAAAAGCATATAAAACTTCAGCACACTTCTATCTGGAAGCATGCTGAAGCGATTGATACAAAACTTAAGATAACATTTTCAACATAAACCTCTACTACATTCACATGTAATTCAATTCTTCCCGTTTATGTTTACCCCAATTATATGTATAAAATCTAAAAACAGATTCATTCAGTCTTTATATATTTCCAGACCAATGCACTCAATGCACCACCCAAGAGCGGAGCCACGATAAAGAGCCACAATTGCTCCATAGCCTGACCACCTTCCATCAAGGCCGGTCCGATACTGCGGGCAGGATTCACGGAAGTTCCCGTAATAGGGATACAAACAATATGAATCAGCACAAGAGTCAGACCAATAGCCAGACCCGCGAAATTACCGGCACCTTTCTTTTCGTCAGTCGTTCCCAATACGACCAAAACAAAGATAAAGGTAAAGACCAGCTCCGCAATAAAAGCCTGCATCATGCAATCAGGAGCAAACGTATTGGATCCCGTCGTTGTCGGCCCTCCATGAGTTCCTGTAGAAACCAAAAGAGAAAGCAGCAAGGAGCCAAGAATAGCTCCGACAACCTGGAACAACATATACATCATCGCTCTTTTCGGTTTCATGCCTCCCGAAAGCCAGAC
>ENA-OOSA01000270-OOSA01000270.1-human-gut-metagenome-genome-assembly--contig:-NODE-270-length-8399-cov-2.628715_pt1 | contig 8399 bp, 9 predicted proteins | sample MGYA00241176_ERZ501210 | MGnify/ENA primary metagenome ERZ501210 (study PRJEB25962, sample SAMEA2042489) | human gut metagenome | biome: human gut; feature: human-associated habitat; material: faeces... | reverse complement strand
AAAAGAAAATACCGCAGCGAAGCGAGGATGATTTTCTTTTAGCCAACCAGCCCCTGAAAGGGGCCGCCTTGCGCAATCAACCCGACAAATGGCTATATTTGCAGGTAAGAAATTGAAAGGACGGCAGGATATTGTGATTTATAGATTACAAAAAAAGCCATCCCTAGGGGGACGGCTTAATGACTGAATTTGTATACTTATTGTGCAAGACGCTCCTTCACGTTGTTCATTGCTTCTTTCAGGCTGCTGTTCATGACCCGTGCATAATGCTGTGTCATACGTGTGGAGGCATGGCCGAGCATGACGGAAACATCTTGAAGAGGCACATTGTTGGCAAGCGTGACCGTAGTCCCGAAAGTGTGACGGGCAACGTGCGTGGTCAGATTCTTCTTAATGCCGCAGAAATCGGCTATTTCCTTGAGATAGCTGTTCATCTTCTGGTTGCACATGACGGGCAAACAGCATCCTTTCTTAATGCAGGTCGGATGTTCCTTGTATTTCTCCAATATGGCCAGGGGTACGGGCAGCAATGGAATATTGCTGATGGAAGAGGCCTTCCTACGGTGTTCCAATTTGACCCTTCCTTTTCTTATCCACCAGTCTCCGAGATTGTCCTGTACCAGATTCTCTTTGTTCAGACTGGCAACATCGGAGAATGCCAGACCGGTGAAGCACGCAAAGACAAAGACATCCCTGACCAGTTCAAGCCGTGGAATGGTGAATTTCTTTTTCATTACGGTCTGCAACTCGTCGTAGGTCAGGAATACCGGATCGGTCTCGTCCTGCTCCATCTTGTAACCGTAAAAGGGATTCTTGCGTATCCATTCCTTTGCCAATGCCATATTGGTAAATTTCTTGAAGCATTTCATATAACGGACTATCGTGTTCCGGCACAGTCCCGCCTCCGTTTTCAGGTAAATGTCAAACGCACGGATGAACTCCGGTGTCAGCTCATGGAAAGTGACATCCTCCTTTCCATAATAAGAGGGGATGAGCAGCTGTAATTTCTTCACCACGTTCTTATACCGGTTGATCGTGACGGGAGAGTAGTCTATACCCGCCAGTGTTTCCATTTCCTTGATGCCTTCCCTCATGGTGCCGAGCAGTGTACGCATTTCGGTGTCTTTCCCGAAAACACGTTTAAGAATCAGTTTTGGGGTAATCAGGGCCTGTTCCAATACCAGTTCCTTGTGTTTTTCCAAGGCGCGTGCGTGCAGTTCGGCAATATAGGCGTTCAGTGCCACTGATGCCCTGTCCCTGCCTTTACTGCATCCTTTGGCGGCGTTCCATAAGTTCAGGGGTACGCTTCTTTGGATACGTACATCGTCATAGTCTCCATTGATGGTTATCCGCATCAATACCGGTGCCTCACCGTTTTTCAACAATTTCGTTTTAAGCACGAAAAACAGAATGTTCATTGTTCCTTGTTTCATCACTTTTGTTTTTTGAGGTGTTACATTCAATTGTTTCGTCAAAACCGGATGGCATGAGGACATGGAGCGAAATGTTAAATTCGGTGGCTTTTTTGAGGGACTTATGGAAAAGCCATAAAAATCCCATTTTTCTCAGGTTCGAATTGCCTTTTGTATCCCGGGTTCGATTCCTTTTTTTTATCCCGATGGGAAATACCGAATTTTTAAGTTTCTTTCACTTTTTCGACTTCATCCGGTCATGTGTGCAAAATTACTTTTTCACACCGGAGATTGGAATTGTCAAACAATTGAAAAACAATGAAGTATGGTACATATTTATGGCTTTTTCAAAAGCCTTAAAAAAAGCCACTGAATTGGCGAAATCCAACTTCACAAATATGTAGCGGAATGCGTAGTGAGGGTAAAAAAAGAACCCTTGAACTATCTCTAATTCAAGGGTTTTCATGTGTGAAAAGCATTTATGTACTTTCTTTGGTGGTGCCACCAGGAATCGAACCGGGGACACAAGGATTTTCAGTCCTTTGCTCTCCTACGGCATTAAAAGCCTCGCCTAACGGCTCAACTTTCAATGCAACCAACTGAGCTATTGCACCTTAGCAGTTATGCTACTTTCTTTATACTGAACTATGTTTTTTCTCTTGGTTTAACTGTCAGTTTAACTCACAGGGTAAAATCACGAGATTTGTTAATACTATAATTTATGTTCTCTTTTATGCTATAAATGTACTAATAATTCTGTTTAGTAGAACTTATTATCAGTCTTTATTTTTGCTTTCTTCAATGCTGCAATATATCCTTTTACTTTAGAACCCTCATCATAAAGAAAATCCTCATCCGTTTTTTTATTCTGTGTCAGCTTAGTAAGTCCTATCAGTTTGGATATTAATTTGTATTTGCTTATCACGATTCTTTCCCCATCCTTATTAGTAAAGCTCTGTCTAATAGGTGTTTCATAGTCTTTCAAGAAATAATCAAACATGGTTGCGAAATGACCTATCAAATAGGTTTGACTTGTTGAGGTGCTTTCATATAGGTTATCAATATCAAAAGCCTTGCTGAAAAGTGCTTCATTATAGTTCACTGTGATTTCTTTCTTGTTTACTCCATCATAGTAGGTGTAAACATTTGGTGAAGCTAAAGAATTGAGCTTTTTATAGAACTCGTCTTTTTCCTCTTTCTTATCATAACCTTTAGAATGAAAATCCCTTGTCATTTTCACCATGTCAAACATCTTGTAAGCCATTGTTCCTATGTAAGCTATTGCAACTGCATCATCCACTACTATTTTCTTCTTTCCTATCTTTAAGGTAATACTTGCTTCTTCTGAAAATTCTGCATGGCTGTCACTGATAGATTTCAGTTCCCTTATAATAGTTTCACAAAAAGATTCCACCTGTGCATGAGGATAGACATGTGCCATATATGGATTTTCCCACTGTCCTTTGGAAGCATGAGTAATGAACAGTATAAGTAAATAGAACTTATCCACATCTAAATTCAAAGCCTTTATATTGGCTTGTATTTCCTCGTCATTCAGATATTCGTTATATGAAAGGAAATTTACTTCACCTTTGTTGTAATAATATTCAAATTCTTCATCTGCTTTTGTGCCTCCAACGTGCATTATTCCCTTGCTATCCTTATAAACCATAGGGTAAAACTTGTATGCAACTTTTAATACATACTCCAGTATTTCGCTGTTGTCTTCTTCAATATCCAATTTAATCATAATCTCCAAATATTCAAGTATAGCCACAAAGATATTGAAAAAGTGGATTTTATGTGAATATATTCTTTATGTATGATGAGAGGGTGACAAAATTTGAACGAGGTATATAAAAGTGTTTTTTCTCAAAAAATGTCACCCTAATAATCTTGATATTAATTTAATCATAACAGGTGAAGATATTTATAACTGATGGAGAATACCAAATCAGACCAAATTCATTTAAAAGAATCTTCTCTTTTAAATCCCCAAATGCGTGACAATAACCTAATTCTTTAGGTATATCCAGTAAACTATCAACTTCCTTTTCAACATGTTCTATAATACGTCTGCCAATAGGAATGTGTTCAATAATATTTTCTATTTCTGATGGTTGTTCTTCACGGTAGATACAAAATATCTTTCTGCAAGTAGGACAGTAACAATAAACCTTATATATATCCTTAACCTCCAATAACCTTTTAGATATAATGGAAGTAAGTGTTTCAGAAGTTTCATAGAATATTAATCCATTGGAATTGTCATTGACATGTTGGCAACATGTGTTTTTGATTTTATTCTCTTCAAAATTGAATGAGATAGAATTAACGTCATGGCTCAAACCAGTAATGCAATCGCCAAAGAAGTTATTTATGGTAGTTTTTTCTTCTGATTCTGATAAGTCATTATTTAAAGTAAACTCTAAAGGTAGTTCTTTATCATGTACTGCAATCTGCTTTATTAGACTGTCTGAATCATCGTCACGCTGATTATCTATTTTTAAAAGAATATCATTGGTATAATCAATATGCTTACTCCGTAATGTTCTTCTTATATCAGTTGTATCAAGTTGGTTGTCTATAAAATACTTGGTAATAAAATATCCAGTAGATTTAAAGTCTTTAAAATTCTCATGTGTTAAACACTCTTTATGTGTAACTCTTTTGGGGTTGTATTGACCAAATATACCGTTGATTCTTTCAAGAATATCGTTCAACTGCATATCTTTATTATTCGTGTTGTCTTTGGTGTTCTGTTCCATATATTAGAATTTTTAAGTTCTACCATAATTTTATTCCATCCATTTCCTTTATAGCTTGAAGAATATCCTCTTTAGTCATATCAGTAGTTTCTTCCTCTATGTTGATAGAACGGAACTCATAGCTTTCTACAATTTCTTTATCCTTATTCACTTCACTATATATCCAGCTACTGAAAACCCTATCAGGCATATCAAGGAATGTAATTCTAATTAATGCACCTCCCAACAGATAAGGGTTAATATCATAAACCACAAACTGACCTTTTATCTGCTCTTTATAAGGGTCTAAATTAGTATTGCTGACAACTCCTTTATTATAATCATCCAAGTATTTTCGCAAAGTACGGATATATTCATTATCCAACCAATCACTTCTATCCCAATCCTTAAAGCGAATGTCATTGAGTGTTTTTCCACTACTTATAGTATCTGTTGTTTGTAAAGTTGTATCAACACTTTGGACTGTTGAGGATTTTTGTTGATTGCAAGCTGACAGGATTATTAGTGTATAGATTGTCAGATAAAGTTTATTCATTTGACTATAACAATGTTAAAGGTATAATGCTAAGTTTATATTTCAGTTCTGGATAAGGACATTTTAATTGTGTCTTTATATTGAAATATTTCCCCATTCCGTTATAACTGACATCACAATTTTGTACTTCAAGAAGAACTTTCCATGCAGTACTAACTCTTTTATAAATTATATGCAAAGTCTGGATATTATATTGACCATATAACTCTTTGCATTTATTCTTAATAAAATCACTTTCTCTATACAATTCTTCTTTTAAAAATTGAGTATTACGTTCATGCAAGTTTGCAATAGATATAAAATCATAGAGTGAAAAAGTAGGATTATTTAAAACTGCAACCATAAAATCATTTTCCTTTGTATGTAATTCACTCTTATTTGTCTGTGCAGATATAGCAATTGCTATATATAAGAAAATGAGTATAAATAAATTTCTTTTCATAATTGCTGATTAATAATAGTATTACCTTATTTCCTATTGTTCTTCTTCATACCAAAAATATATAGTCATATCTTCATCTTGTAGAGCTACCGTAAGTTTTTCATCTGCAATAAAATAAATGATTATATTTCCTACACAATAGAATTGTGTGACATTAACAATCTTATTCGATAGTTTTGTCTTTGATTGTTTTGTTTCAATGATATGGTAAGTTACAGGTTCACTGTTAAGTGAGCTTATTACAATTTTTCTTTCATCTACAAGTTTTATAACCGCATGATAATCAAAGCTCTCTTGGGTATTGATATTTTTTACTCTATTAAAATAAAATGTCTGTTCTTGCCCAAATGCAGCAATGCTCACAAACAGCATGATGGTTAGTAATATCACATTCTTCATAATTGTGCTATTTTAAATAATATTAAAGAACGTATTTAGTTATAATAAACTTTCCCTAAATTCCATATTTCACCATCTTTAAGAAGTTTAAGAGATATACAGTTACTAAACACTTGATTATCTAAACGATAATAATCTGCACTTGTATCAAAAATAAATGATTCTACCTTAAACCATTCTGGTTCTTCACTATTCAATTGAAATGCTTTAGCTATATCATTTTGTGATAATAATAAATTGCCCATTATTCCAACTGTTTCTACAAGAGAATTTCCATCTCCACATATTCCTACAAAATAGCAAGTAACTATACGGTCTGAATTTAAAATTTCTGGTTGAAACTTTTCATCATTCTTTTTTGAGCTAACACATGATGCTAATGTAATTAATAGGAGAAATAAGATTTTTTTCATTTTTATAAATCTTGCACTATCAGCCCCCAGAAATAGCATTTTAATGAATCGTGCATATATAGAAAAGGCATGGGAACTATTGAATACTACCGTTATGAGGCTCTGGACTGCCCTTGCAAAAGTAATAGACAATAGCCCATGCCTCATGAGGTATATATAAGATACATATATACGACACGAAAGCATGAGCCCCTTGTTCTACTATTCTTTTGCAATGAAATTGTCCAGATTTCATAACAGAATAGCAACAAATGCTCATTCTAAATATGTCCTTCCATCGTGGAATTGCCACAAAATTAGAAAAAAACACGTTGATAAACAAGGATATTGTCTATTATGTTGCTTTATTGATGTTTTTTACTTTAAAATTTAAAGATAGGTAGAAAATCCAACCCTGCCCATATAAGAGCAAAATTTTCAGATTTTCTACCTGTAACAGTTTTAGAAGCTAAGACATTCGTAAGTATTCAAAAGTTCTTCCTGTCTTAGTCCAAGATACCTTTTAGTAATGGCAATACTTGAATGGTTGAAAAGTTCCATGAGCTTTACTAAAGCCAACTCTGAGTTTTCACTGTTCATGTTATATACCTGTCTGCCAAAAGTCTTTCTAAGGGAATGGCAGCTAAAGTTACCTATATGCAGCCTGTATTTCTTTTTCAGTTCTTTCAGTATAATGTTTATTCTTTGAACTGAAAAGACTGTACCTTTCTGGCTTACTAATACAGGTGCATTGATTCCTGTTGGTCTGATAGCTTTATAACATTCAGATATATGCCTTTGGAGTTGTGGGTTTATTCGGATACTCCTTTTCTTTCCTGTTTTCTTTTCTATTATGGTGAACTCACTTGCATTTAGAATCTGATTCCACCTTAAAGAAAGAATGTCACCTATCCTTAAACCAAAGAAACAACCTAAAGCTATCAATAAACTCATGTTGTAATTTCCATCCTTATAAAGTTTTCTAATAAGGTTCATAGCTTCGTCCCATTCCAAGAAGTCAGCCGTTGTGTTGCTGTATTTCAAACTCATAACATTTACTTTTGAGGGTTTAATAATAAAAGTGAATGTCCGCTGTATATCCATAACTGCTAACTGATTGAATAATAGCGAAACATTCACTTTGTGCATTAGTGATTGTCTGATAAATAAAAGAATAGCCCTACTATAAAAAACGCAAATGTAGGACAGACGAAAAGCAATATTATTAATGCAAATAAGAATAATATAGCCAAACTCATAATTTTGAAATTCTTCTGATTCATAAAATCTTTAGTAGTAGAAAAAATGGAGAATACTCGTTTTATAGAATATCCTCCATTTAAAGATTAATTAATCAATAAACCATCTGTAACGCTCGTCACCGTGCAATGCTTCATTTATTCCTTTCGCTATTTCCGTTGCATTTAAGGAACGGTCTAAGAATGAATCTATGTAGCTGCTTTTATTCGCTCCAGTGAGTAAATTATAAAACTTCCACATATTCAAGTCATTACCAAAACTTCCAAAATTCTCATCCTGTATGTATGCTTTGGCTACTGAATTAATCTGTGTATCAGTAATAAGCAAACGTGGAATACTCTTTTGAAAACCTTGTGGCAGACATTGATATAAGCGCATCTTTCCTAAAATCTGTGCAAACTGGTGTTCACTCATACAGGTATTTCCTAACTGTTGCATTAAATGAATGTGTTTTGCAGGATTGTAGGCATGAAACATTTCCAAGACAGAACGATATAAATCACAGGTATTTGAAACTTCCAAATTACTCAAATATCCATCCGTTGAAACGCATAAATTGCAGCATACCATATTCTTGAATCCTATAAAAACCTTGAATTTCTCTACTGTTTTCTTACTGTAAAGATTCATGTGATTATAAGCACGCACACCACCTACTGAAAGAGTGAGTTTGTTCCCTTCTACCGTTTCATAGATAGTAGGAATCTCAATGCAAAACATCATCCTTTCAAAGTATTGTGTCTTGTCACTTTCCAAAAGTTGGTTTGCAGGCTTATGGATAGCTTCTGGTATTCTGCCTTTGATAATATGAGAAACTCTAATATCTGGTTTCTCTATCGTTTCACCTGTAAAGAATGAGTTTGCGGCATCCCAAACTGTTTCAATAAAGGCATTATGAGATATTGTAAGCTCATTGTCCTTACTGAATACTGGAACTATGCAGTCACTCTTTAAATGCTGTAAATCAATCTCCATAGTGTTTGCTTCTATGAAATGATTTACTTTCTGGACTTTTGTAGTTTCTTCTGTGATAATCGTTGCGTCCTCTGCATACTGATTAAAACCACTACTTCTTTTCTGTGCCTTAGATGGCAATAAGATAAAATTTTCCATACTTTAAAATTTAAAATGGTGAATAATATTGTTTTATTATCTCTTTTCATTACTGTCCCGTTAAAAATGGAAATTGGT
>ENA-OOSA01000255-OOSA01000255.1-human-gut-metagenome-genome-assembly--contig:-NODE-255-length-8774-cov-1.499255_pt1 | contig 8774 bp, 7 predicted proteins | sample MGYA00241176_ERZ501210 | MGnify/ENA primary metagenome ERZ501210 (study PRJEB25962, sample SAMEA2042489) | human gut metagenome | biome: human gut; feature: human-associated habitat; material: faeces... | reverse complement strand
GGACACGGATAGGTAACATATTCAATCATACAAGTGGCAAACAGCAAAGTAGTAGCAACAAGAATGGAGGAACACCAGAGAAGTTTATTACTACCTCCAATCTCTATTGGGGATATTTTGTCCTTGATAATGTAAAAGTTATGAATTTTACTGAGGAAGAGAGCAAAAACTGCTCTGCTACAAAAGGCGATTTGCTTGTTTGTGAAGGTGGTGCAGGCTATGGTCGTTCTGCCATTTGGAATGAAGATTATGATATTTGTCTTCAAAATCATGTTCATAGATTGAGACCACTTGTTGATGGAACTTGTGAGTATGTATATTACTTCATATATCTACAAAAGGAGAGTAATAATCTAGCTTCCGTAGGAACAGCTATGCCTGGATTATCAGCCAATAGACTTAAACGTTTATTAGTACCATTACCACCTATAGCAGAACAGAATCGAATTACAAAGAAACTTAAAGAAGTATTTCTTGTAGTCGAAAAATATAATAAGGTGCAAGATGAACTAAACCTCTTAAACTCTTCGCTCAATGACATTCTCAAAAAGAGCATTTTACAAGAAGCGATACAGGGTAAATTAGTTCCTCAAATAGCAGAAGAAGGCACTGCCCAAGAGTTACTTGAACAGATACAGCAAGAAAAGTCACAGCTCATCAAGGAGGGTAAGCTAAAGAAATCCGCTTTAACCGATTCTGTTATCTATAAAGGTGACGATAACAAGTACTTCGAGAAGATTGGTAAAACAGAACAAGATATTACTGACGAAATACCATTTGATATACCTAATACTTGGGTATGGGTGAGACATAATGACTTATTTGATATTTCAGGCGGTTCCCAACCTCCAAAGTCTAAGTTTATTGAACGAGAAAAAGAAGGATATATACGATTATTTCAAATTAGAGATTATGGCTCTAACCCACAACCTATATATATACCGCTTTCTACAGCCAGTAAGATTTCTCAAAAAGGAGATATTCTGTTAGCTCGTTATGGGGCTTCTTTAGGAAAAGTATTTTATGCAGAATATGGAGCTTATAATGTAGCCTTAGCAAAAGTTATCCCATTATACGAATCCCGACTTATATTTCAGAAATATATTTTTCTGTATTATTGTAGTTCAATATATCAAAATGAAATTGTCAATCGGAGTCGTTGCGCCCAAGCGGGATTCAATAAAGAAGATCTCAATTCATTATTATTCCCCTTGCCTCCTTTGTCTGAACAATATAGAATTGTAGAAAAGTATGAAAAAGCAATAGCAAGTATTATGAGCAGGTAGGTAAAAAGTGCTTAGATATAACAGAACAGATACCTTTTGAAACTCCCAAGAATTGGGTATGGACAAGACTTTCTCATATTGCAAACATTTACACTGGCAACAGTATTAGTGAAACTGAAAAGAAATCAAAATTTACAGATGTTATAGGACGTTATTATATTGGAACTAAGGATGTTGATTTTAATAATCGGATTATTTACGATAATGGCATTGCGATTCCAAAACAATATGAACCTGATTTTAGACTTGCTCCCAATAACTCAATATTGATGTGTATTGAAGGTGGAAGTGCCGGAAGAAAAATTGCAATACTGAATCAAGATGTGTGTTTTGGGAATAAGTTATGTTGTTTCTCACCATTTGTTGGAATCGGGAAATACATGTACTATTATCTACAGTCACCATCGTTCTTTGAACTATTTAACCTAAATAAAACGGGCATTATAGGTGGTGTAAGTATAGCAAAAGTAAAAGAAATATTAATACCATTACCTCCGATTAAAGAACAACAACGCATTGTTGCTCAAATAGAAAAACTATTTGAGCAACTGCGATAGTTCATTTATCCGTTTTGCAATACGCTGCTGTTCTTGATAAGGTGGAATACCAATAGGCAGATTGTAGAATAACTCTTTATTGAGGTGCGGAATAGCCGCACCTCTTTTTGAATTTCTCAAATCCTCTTTATAGAACAGAATGAAAGCCAAAATATATGGTTTCCACATAGTCGAAGAGAGCCATAACTGTTTGAATGTACTCCCCATATACCCATCTTGCGGAACAGTGAAAACTTCACCTGAATTTTCACCATCTACAAGAATGATGTTATCTCCGGCATAGACAAATTTTCCTTTCTCTACAATGGTAGCAGATGATTTACCACGTAGGTATTTTGCATCCAGACAGATGCCCTTTCCGTTTCTTTTTTCACCGTCTATCAGTTGGCATATATCTTTCAAACGTAGCACAGACCAATTGTTAGGATATTCAAAAGGAAGCTCAATCTCAACGGTTTGCGCATTTATCCTCTCATAATACTTGTTATCGTCACCACGGAAGATAATGGAATCGGTTAAAGCAGACTTTTTAAGTTTGCCTTCTTTGACAAGTTGCAATTTCTCTTGCCGTATTGGTTCAAGTAATTCTTGGGCTGTACCTTCCTCTGCAATCTGTGGAACTAATTTACCTTGTATTGCCTCTTGAAGAATGGACTTTTTTAAACTATGCCATATTTCTTTATTTATTTGGTTGAGTCTATTTTGACTATTTCCATATTGATAAATATATGGGTATAACTGATTTAATTTTGTAACAATGCGTAGTTGTTCTTCTTGTGGTGGAATAGGTAACAAGCAGTGCTTAATAATGAGTTGATTTATGTTGGGATCTTTTCTTGAACCTGCTGCAAAATCCATCCAAAATGGTCTTTGATATTCAATAAAAGTATGGATGTAATCCATATTACAAAATCCATTAGGCTGGATGGCACATACAGATTGGTTTATAGTTGTATCAAAATGCAAGATACAGTGTTTGCCTATTGTCCCAGCACCACCATACATTGCAACACACACTGAGGTTTGGGGTAAAATAGAAAGATTGTAGTCTATAATTGCTTTCGAGGTTATTTGTATTTCGGTTTTGTTCAAAATTCCATTGTTCAAGTCTGTTGTACGTACCCAATTGATATTGCCATTTTTATAATAATCTGGATTCCTACTTAATGGCGTAGAACCACTTGTTGTTTCAAAAATATTGCCAATTCTTTCCCATTGCCACCCATTTGGAATCTCAAACGGAATCTCCTCATCAATACACTTTACTTCCCCTGTAGCGATAAACTTCTCATAATAGGAACTCAATGAATTAGGCAATACCATACATTATTATGATAACGAATTGTTTAACTAATAATGTATCTGACATGAACATTGAAAATTTTGAAACGTATCTTCGTCAAGGGGATATGGCGGAGAACACAATTGCAGCTTATCGCTATGCCGTAAAAGAGTATTATTCCCGGCACAAAGAATTGAACAAGCGCAATTTGCTTGTGTATAAAACCTATCTCATTGAGAAATTCAAGCCTAAGACAGTGAATCTTCGTATTCAGGCAATGAACAAGTATCTTGATAGCATGGGAAAATCTCGTTTGAGATTAAAATCCGTCAAAGTGCAGCAGCGGAGTTACTTGGAAAATGTAATCAGTAATGCCGACTACGCTTTTCTAAAAAACAAACTAAAAAAGGAGGAAAACCAAGAATGGTATTTCGTAGTTCGTTTCCTCGCAGCAACAGGAGCAAGAGTCAGTGAACTAATCCAAATGAAGGCTGAACACGTGCAGATGGGTTATTTTGACATCTACACCAAAGGTGGCAAAATACGTCGTATTTACATTCCGAAGTCCTTGCGCAAGGAAGCCACAGAATGGCTTAGCAAAGTCAATCGTACCACCGGCTATCTTTTTCTTAATCGCTTTGGTGAGCGTATCACTACAAGGGGGATTGCGCAACAGTTGAAAAACTACGCAGCCAAATACGGATTGAATGAGAAAGTGGTTTACCCCCATTCATTCCGTCATCGCTTTGCTAAAAATTTCTTGGAGAAGTTCAACGATATTTCTCTACTTGCTGACCTGATGGGACATGAAAGTATTGAAACAACTCGTATTTATTTGAGGCGTAGCAGTGCCGAACAACAAGAGATTGTTGATAAGGTCATAACATGGTGATGTATTTGGAAGGTTGGTCAATCCATCCTTCCAATTCCTTAAAAGAACTTCATATAGATTATCAATCCTCCCAATGTCAAACAGAAATACGCATACAATATCCAGAATCCGACAACGGCACATTTGGCTATTTTGCCATTAAGAGAAAACGAAGTTTCAGATTTCACACATTTATGGACTTCTTTCCAGTGATTCGTATGAAGTGTCTTCAATTCTGTTATCTGCTTCTCAAATAAAGATTTTTCTTCTTCAATCAATTTATTGCGATATTCTGTAAGAATAGACTTGTCTTCATCGCTAAGTTTGACATTTACAACAGTATTCTCTGCCTGAATAATTGCACGGCTAATAGTATCAGGGATATTGTCGGATGTTTTCACTGCAGCATTAAGAACCTGTGCTGATTCTTCAAAAGTTAACACTGAAGCATCTACAAATGCTTTTATCTGTTTCAATTCTTGGATAATATCTTTAATGTCCTTAATCTGATTCGTGAGATTTACAAGCTCGGTTTCAAAATCAACACGATTTTCAATTTTGCTAATGTTATCATCACTATCTATGCTCTTGCTATCCTGCACAGGCAAAGAAGATTGGTCATATTTACTTTTACGCATGGTTATATGTGATTATAAATGAAATACTATCTACCCCTGCTACGTTTAATCGGTTTGCAGAGCCATTTTGCCATTCTTGCGCAACGAACAGCCCAGTTACGCTCATCATCGTCCTTATCTTTACCCCATCCGCTACCGGGACTGCCACCACCTCCGCTTGAAGCCGTCATAGAAGTGGCTGCATCCAAATATCCGGCAAATAGTAAGGCGGCAACTTTGAATAAATTGGTCTGTTTGACTTCTTCATCAAGGCTTCCAAACTCTTCGTCAAAGACAGACTTAACCATATCTGGTATATCAACCTCGAGTTGTTCTCCATCCACTGTTATGGAATAGTGGTAAATAGAAGGCTTTGATTGTGGCATCACCTCTTTATTATTATGCGCCATCGTTTGAGTACATACTTCCTTTGACTGAATTGCAGTTTGTTTATCAGAAGCATGTAATCCCACCCAAGTCGCTTCAATTTTTGATGGCATCAATTTTCGACTTTTACCCAATATCGAGGATTTATAAATAGAGTTCCCTTTTCGTATAGCGTACCCTTTGACCACTTCCTTATCGTCCTTTATCAACTTAATATCGTACCCCTTAGCGTTTAACATTTGGCTATAAGTTTCCCAATCAAATTCTGGCATAGCTTTCAATATTGCGATGCAGTCTTCACTGATTTGCTGAATATTCTCATCACGAGGTTGCACGGATTGCACCCAGCCACGTCTCTCATTGATGATGTTGGCAGCATGAACGGCACGTTCACCAATATAATGCGCATCGTTTGTCTTGCCCATATTGTCTATGCGGTTAGCTACAATATGCAAGTGAGGGATGCCACTTTTGCTGTCGGTGTGTAACGAAACAACATACTGGCTATTTTTGATATTGGTCGGTTTAAGATGACTATCTGGTTTGCCACATCTTCGGTCAATGCCGTCAAGTACTGCAATAAACTCATCCGCCAAATTCTGCCAATCCGTCATTGTCCATCCTGCCGATTCTTCTTTGGCTGGAGATATTTCAAAGCGCAGTGCGTTCAGCTTTATGGGCTTCGGATTATATCTGTCTTTCATACATTGATGCTGGTGTTGCATCATCCGTGACCACATAGCCAAAGGTTCTATATTTTCTGGCAAGTCATGCACCTTAACGAGCTGGGCTTTCTCTTTTTCCATAGAATACTCAATGGCTCTTGCTCCCTGAGAAATTGCCTTTCCTTGTGCTATCATAATTTCAAATTTGATTTATACTGTCTCGTATTTGTCCCCATCGGACAATAAGCCTATTTACTGCCTCTATCCAAGCACGCATATAATTCTCATCCCGGAAATATCGTTTTTTAATCTCATCAGGTTTACCTTTGAGTACATTCTGAATGCGGATAAGGTCGGCTCGTGCATCCGATAAAGAGTTCAATCCTTGTACTTCCTCGTCTGAAAGTCGTTTGTTTGGATGGTGATTTTGCAATAATTTTCGTCCGTAGTTACTAAGTGTCAGTCCACATTCGGCAGCTTTTTCTACTATCATTTCATACTCATTTTCAGTCAGACGAATGTCTATATGACGAGTACGAACACCCTGTTTTCCATTGTTTTGTTGTATATCCATAAGCGTTTATAACTGGAATTTATTAATAAAATGTTCTATCCATTGCGAGCCTGCGAGTAATGCAAGAAGCTTCCAAGACGACAAATGAGTGAAACCATTTTGTCGGACGGTGGTACTTCTTGCATAGAATACCCATTAAAAATGGGGCATTACATACCTTAATGCAAGCATTGTCTTTGTCCGAACTATGCCATTTGTCTGTCAACTTTAAGAGTGGCTATTGTCACCTATATCCATTTGGATAATCAATAGTTTTACTTTCCCCTTAGTTTGGCTTCTCCAAAAACACATCACTAACCGGAATCCACCAGTTCCAAATGCAAGCAGTCAATCAAAGTTTGTAGGTTTGGATTTCGCTTTATCATCTTTTGAAGTATCATCGTAGGTGTTTCAGTCATCAATAAGAAATCCGCAATATCAAGTCCGTTCTTGCGCTGTTCGTCTGTGGCGCATTGTTCCAAACTATCACTCAATACAACTTTAGAACATACGGAAGTGAGTAAAGCCATCTTGGTTTGCCAAACCTCTCTTGCACCCAAATCCGGGCATAGCATAACCGACCGACCTTTCAATACACTTACCACGTCAGACTTGAAGCATCCATGCATTCCACCTGTTGCCAACCATATAAATTCCGGCATATAATGGGTAGCTATCAAAGCGGATTTTTCGCTTTCCACAATAGCAACAGGTTTGGTCGGATTCTCAGATAACAGATGTTCGCCAAACAAACATTGCTTCAAATTGTAGTCTTGAAGATTCAGTTCTGTATGTACCCAACTAACATAACTTCTTGGCTCTTTTGTCCGATGTCCTGTTTCTGCATCATACAACATTATCTTCCCTGTTCGTACATTACCTTGCCAATCAATTTGCCAATAGACAGTAGAACCGCCCCACTTCTTTGATGTGCCAACATGATATAGTTGGAATATCCGAGAAGTCTTATCTTTACCCAACATCCCAGACAGGTAGATGTACAATGGATTCATACCATAGTTAGTAAGAGTACGTTTCATTAGTTCATTGTCAACAAAAGAGGTTGGAGGCAGTAAATTGGGCTTAGGCTTATCGGCTTCAATGAAGTTATCCTTGTTGTAATCCACTACCATTGGGTTATCATGAAAATAATCCGATGGAGTGTAATGGTATTGGCAAGATTGCTCATGGTCACATCTGCCTACATAATCAGGAAAAGTTATTTCTCCTTGGCTATCTATGTACTTGACAAAACATTGTTTCTTTCCACACTTCGGGCATGAAAGTTTTGACCCACGCTTATATTTTTGAAGAGAAAATCTATATTCAGCCATACTTCTTCATTTTGTTATTGCAGTCCGTGCAGTTTGCACTTATTGCAGTTTTGCAGAAATCCTATGTCAGCGCAAAGTGCAAACTGCAACAACTGCAAACTGCAAAAGGTGTCGTTTATTGCAGCTTCTCATATTCACCTCGCTTTACTTTCTTGATAACCTTATTCGTAGCAAGGCTAACCAAAGAATACATTACCGACCTTTCCGACAACCCTACTTCTTTTCCGGCTTGAATGGCATCGGCAGTAGTGAAAGTTGCGGAAAGGCAATCAAGCAATTCTCTTTTTTGCGGTTCAACGCTCTCTCGCAACATATATTTCTGAATGTTGGTATAACAGTTCTCAAAGTATTCACTCAATGCAATAGCAGATTTGGTTGAGTCAATATCCACAAAATCCTTGTGTTCTTCACCGCAAGCCCAACGAAGGATTTGCAAGACTAAAGCTAAACGAGCCGTAATCATGGGAGCTTTAATCACTCTGCTATCCACCAATCCATCATCTTGGATTTGATTAACAGCCCGAACTGCATTATTGCGCCAGTTTGTAAAATAGGCTTTGGCTTCCGAAGAAAATTCCAATACATTATGTATGGCTCTGTCATCTTCATTCTCTATAAATGGCAAACTAATTACCTTATTTATAATAGAATCCCACATTGATGAGTATTTACCAAAAGTTGATACGGAAGATTCTTCATCCAGCCCCCAATCTGAAATTTCCTGAGACGATGGATAAACAAAAATTATTCTGTCTATCAGCCCATTGTCTTTATATCCTTTCTCTATCAGTTCATGCATACGTGTCGTTTGCATCGTGCCGACAATATTTATAAAAGGATGCTCTATATGAATAGGTACAGGGATGCTACATCTTGAAATATCCAATGGTTTTCCGCTAAAGGCTGTCAATAGCTGCTCTATGAGTTGTCCTTTGCTATATTGATTCACGGCATTAAACATTCCCATAATTTCATCCACATATACCACGACACCTCGCTGATTGTCATCCAACGCACGCATTAAAGCTTCCGGTGTAAAATCGGATATGATGGTTCTTCGTAAAATTGGTTTGTCCGGCAATGAAGAGGACTTGTCTTTTTTAGCCTTATTGTTTTCAACCAAGCTATTATAATGCTCCATATCCAATTTAAATTGTTTGATGATTTTGGCATCATGCTTTCGGATAGGACGGAATGCAAAATACAAAGGTGGGGTTTTGCC
>ENA-OOSA01000245-OOSA01000245.1-human-gut-metagenome-genome-assembly--contig:-NODE-245-length-8998-cov-1.768870_pt1 | contig 8998 bp, 7 predicted proteins | sample MGYA00241176_ERZ501210 | MGnify/ENA primary metagenome ERZ501210 (study PRJEB25962, sample SAMEA2042489) | human gut metagenome | biome: human gut; feature: human-associated habitat; material: faeces... | reverse complement strand
ATACATTGTGTATGAATTAGTTGGCTAATTTTATATTATTTACTGAGTGTCCCTAAAATAGATAAGCACACCGGTATGAATTGTCAGGTATTATAGATTCCTGTCACTCATACCGGTATGTTTTTATCTGATCTTTAAATTTTATTGTCCAGCCAGGCATCAATCAGTTGGCGGGCAATGCTGAGCTTTTTCGGTATTTCCGGCAGGTTATTTCGGTTGTAAAAGGCTCCTGCACTCAGTTCTTCATCCTGCAACTTGATGGTTCCGCTTTCGTATTCGGCATAATATCCTACCATGATTCCGCTGGGGTAGGGCCACGGTTGACTGCCGAAATATTTCAGGTTTTTTATGGTCAGTCCTGTTTCTTCCATGACTTCGCGGTGAACACACTCTTCCAACGTTTCTCCTGGTTCGAGAAAACCGGCTACCAATCCTTTAAACGTCCCCCGGAAGTTGCGGGCATGTACAAGCAAGATACTGTCTTCCTTTTTAATAAGTACAATGACCGCCGGAGAAATACGCGGATAAAACTCCTGCCGGCATTCCGGACATCGTTTGGCTATGGGGGAAACCTGTACCGTAGGTACACCACACATGGGGCAATAACGGCTGTTCTTGTCCCAGTTTAATATTTGTGAAGCTTTTCCGGCACGCTTGTATTCTTCCAGAGGAAGTACGTCGAAAGAAGCACGCAAGTCCTTCATCATGCGTGGACTGTTTTCATCTCCACTTACAGGAATATGAATAGCATACGTCTTGGCTGGATAACCGTTTATCTCTCCGATGGTATGAATGGTACTTCCGACGGGAACCTCAACCGGAGGTTCAGGTCCGTAAGGAATATGATATCCGTCTTCTTTTTTTTCTATCAAAACCTGTCCGCTGTTGAAGACGAACCATCCGCATGTTTGTTTTTCTGTTTCCATCAATTAAGTCCTTTCATTGTAAGCTGGATGCGCTTGCGTTCATGGTCAATACTGAGTACACGTACGCGTACATGCTGGTGCATACTGACTACCGTTGTCGGGTCGCTGACAAACTTATCGGCAAGCTGGGAGATATGTACCAGTCCGTTTTCTTTAATCCCTATATCTACGAAGCATCCGAAATTGGTAATGTTGTTGATGATGCCCGGCAATTCCATACCTTCCTGCAGGTCGTCGATAGTCTGCACGTTCTTGTCAAATTCGAAGACCTGAATCTTTTGGCGCGGGTCACGTCCCGGTTTATCCAGCTCTTGTAGAATATCAGTCAGTGTAGGCAGTCCTACGGTATCAGTTACATAGTTTTTTATGTCTATTTGGCTACGTAATTCCTTGTTTTTTATCAGGTCGGCAACGGAGCATTTCAAGTCCTTTGCCATCAGTTCGACGATCGGATAACTTTCCGGATGGACGGCCGAATTGTCGAGCGGATTGTCTGCTTGCGGAATACGCAAGAATCCGGCACACTGTTCAAACGCCTTTGCTCCCATACGCGGTACCTTCAGCAGTTCTTTACGCGAATGGAATGCTCCGTTTTCCGTACGGTAATCTACAATGTTTTGAGCCAGCGTCGGTCCCAGCCCCGATACATATGTCAGCAGATGTTTGCTGGCCGTATTGACATTTACTCCGACAAGGTTCACGCAACTCTCTACTGTCTGGTCGAGTGATGCCTTTAGTTTACTTTGATCTACATCGTGCTGATATTGTCCCACGCCGATAGATTTGGCATCTATCTTGACCAGTTCGGCTAGCGGGTCCATCAGTCGGCGACCGATTGACACAGCTCCTCGCACAGTTACGTCATATTCAGGAAACTCATCTCGTGCGATTTTGGATGCAGAATAGATGGAGGCGCCGTCTTCGCTGACAACAAACACCTGCACTTCGCGGTCGTATCGTTGAGAAGTGACGAAACGTTCGGTTTCACGGCTTGCCGTACCATTTCCGATGGCGATGGCTTCTATCTTATATTGTTCGACGAGTTTGACAAGCTTGCGTCCGGCCAGAGCTGTTTCCGATTTGGGTGGATGCGGATAAATTGCTTCATTGTGCAGCAATGTACCTTGGGCGTCCAGACAGACAACTTTGCAACCGGTACGATATCCCGGATCGATACCCATTGTGCGCTTTTGTCCCAGAGGAGGAGCAAGCAACAGTTGCCGGAGATTTTCAGCAAAGACACGGATAGCCTCTTCGTCTGCCTTTTCCTTGCTGAGTGCGGAAAATTCTGTTTCTATAGCGGGTTTCAACAGACGTTTGTATGCGTCGTTCACAGCTTCTGCTACTTGTGCGGAACATTCTCCGTTTCCATGTACATATTGTCTTTCCAATCGTTCGGTACATGCTGATTCATCGTCGGGAGTGATGGATACTTTCAGGATACCTTCGGTTTCTCCACGGCGGATGGCGAGCAGACGGTGAGAGGTACACTTCTTCAACGGTTCACTGAAGTCGAAGTAGTCGCGGTATTTTAAGGCTGCTTCTTCTTTTTCTTTGCCCTTGACTACTTTCGATGTAATCATAGCCTGACGGTTAAACTGGTTTCGTATCAGATTACGGGCACGTTCATCCTCATTCACTTGTTCGGCAATGATGTCGCGTGCTCCTTTCAGAGCATCCTCTTCGTCCTTGACATCTCCCTTGACAAACTGGCGTACCCGGGCAGATAAGTTGTTTTCCCGCTGCATCAATAGTAGCATGGCAAGCGGTTCCAGTCCCTTCTGGCGTGCAGCCTCGGCACGAGTTTTTCGTTTGGGCTTAAAAGGCAGGTAAATATCTTCCAGTTCTGTCGCATCCCAACAATTGGAAATGCGTTCTCGTAAAGTGTCTGTCAGTTTTCCTTGTTCTTCGATGGTAGAAAGAACCGTTTCCTTTCGTTTGGCAAGTTCACAGAGCTTTTCGTAACGCGTATGGATATCTCCTATCTGTACTTCGTCGAGGCCTCCGGTTGCTTCTTTTCGGTAACGGCTTATAAAAGGTATTGTAGCACCTCCCTGAAGCAGTTTCAATGTGTTTTCTACCCGATGGACAGGTAGCTTCAGGGCTGTGGCAATCATTTGACTGAATTGTTCCATGTATATGTTTTTCTAATAATGTGGCACAAATGTAATTAAAAAAAGGATTCGAGGGAGGAGAGGACTCATTTTGAAAATAATTTAAGAGATGGTTTTAAGCTTTATTCGGATTTGAAAGACGTTTTCGAGGATTGAAAATGTTCGCTAAAGAGGGCGTGAATAGCAACTGACATTACGTATAGGAAAGTTCAAACAGGTGGATGCACAGAAAGAGGAACCCAAAGAATATTTGCTGGCTAAAGCTTTGAAAGCGGAAATTGATACAATGAACTTTTTTCAAAAATTGTTTGTTATTTTTTATATGTAAGATATTATTCCGGAAATATTATATGATAACTTAAACTAACGCTATGACTTATGAATAAAAAAACAAGATTCTGGTGCATAATCCTTTTTTCTTTTTTAGGCACATCGGTAGCAATGGCGCAGAAGTCAGAGAAAGACCGGCATTGGGTATGGGAACTCTATGGTGGCGCGAATAATTATATGACGTGGGAAATAGAAACGGATGTCGTATATAAACCTTGGCGTTTTATTGGAGTTGGAGCAGGCTTTTTTTTTACTCCTCCAATAGATGGAAATGAGACTTATTCTGGAGAAGCAAGAGATAAAAACTTGCGCTGGCAGATTGAGGAAAACCGTTTGATGTATTTGTTTGCGTTCCGGTCGGGAGTTTATCTGTATTCGCCTCCTGTTTATCTGAATCATGACCATGATGTGGCATTATCGTTTCGTGTGTCTCCTGGAGTTACCATTCCTTTGCCTCCCAATTTAAGTACTAGTGTAGATTATGTTCCGAAGGATGCGATTATCCATGTACCCGCCACTTCAGGAGAAGTCAGTAATTCGCATGCGAAGGCATGTTATTATCATGTGAAATTTGCTATGGCTTTGGAAGTGGAACGTGTATCGGTATTGCTTGGGTATACGACCTCCGATTATGATTTATACGGAGGAAGCCGTAATATGATAGTCGAAGGACAAAAAATAGAATTACCTCGAAAAAAGCAGGCAGGAACTTTCTTTATCGGGCTGACCTACGATTTCTGATACATATTGAAGAAAACAGGACCTCATAACCCCTTTTTATAAAAATACCCCCGCCATAAATTTTTATAGCGAGGGTAAATTATACATTATGGGAATTATCTGCGGTAGAAACGCAACTCATTTTCCAGACTTCTTACTTTATTTTGTAAATTTCGTATTTTTGTCAGCAAATGGCGGATAGCATCGATTCCTTCTATATTGATGGACAAGTCATAATATAAATGAGTATATCTTTCCAGTTCATTCAGCTGAGAAGCCGGAAAATAACTGGTATCATCTATTACTTCGATATCTATCAGACCGTCTTCACCTAGCATGAGGATGAAGTCGGGTTCGATATTGCAATGTGTGCAATAGTCGTTTATGATGATTAAATCGTTCTGCATAGTCGTACGGTTTTTAATTATCCTTGCTGCAACTGTCGGAACAGGTCTTTCTGCTTTTCCGTCAGTGTAGTAGGAATTGTTACATGATAAGTTACAATCAAATCGCCTGTGACGCCTTCCTGCTTGTATACAGGAAATCCTTTTCCTTTCAGACGAACTTTAGCGTCATTCTGAGTACCCGGACGAACTTTCAGTTTTACTTGTCCGTCTAATGTGTTGACTGTAACTTCACCTCCCAGTACGGCAGTGTATAAGTCGATTGTTACATCTGTGTACAAGTCATTTTCTTTCCGTTTAAAGACAGGGTCGTCAGGAATAACGAAAGTGATATACAAATCTCCGTCCGGTCCTCCGTTGGCACCTTTGCCTCCATGTCCCTTCAGTTTGATAACCTGACCGTCTGCTACTCCGGCTGGAACTGTAATACGTAATGTTTCACCGTTGATGCTGAATGTTTGTTTATGAGTGGTTGCAGCCTCACGTAGAGACAACTGTAGAGAGGCTTCAATATCTTGCCCTCTGAATCCGCCTCTTGCATTACGTCCTCTGCCGGCTCCATGCCCGAACAGTTCTTCGAAGAAATCAGAGAATCCACTGGCATTTCCACCAAATCCGTGCATACCTTCTCCTCCGAATCCACTTGTAAAATGTTGTCCGTCGGTAGAATACCAATATTCACCGCCGTTACCTGTACCGCCTTGAGCACGATATGCTTGCTGTTGAGCTTCGAACTCGTCGGCGTGTTTCCAATTCTCCCCGTAAGCATCGTATTTCTTACGCTTTTCAGGGTCGCTCAGTACCTCGTTAGCTTCGTTTATCTCCTGAAACTTGTCCTTGGCCGTTGGGTCATTCGGATTTAAGTCCGGGTGATATTTGCGAGCCAGCTTACGGTACGCTTTCTTGATTTCGTCTTGAGTTGCCGTTTTGTCAACTCCAAGAACTTTGTAATAGTCTATGTAAGCCATACAGTCTGTTTTTTTATTTGAGAATGAGGCAAAGAATGTGCCAGATAGTCCGTTTGTTAACAGACTTTTAACCATATTGAAAGGTATTTATCTTTTTGTGGGTTTTGCAGGTGGTAAAGTTCCATTATCTTTGTAGTTACTTATTGGATATACTATGAAAATGTGACATTTTGTCGTTTATATATCACTTAACCCGCTAGATTTATGATGAAACTATTTTCCAGGTTGATGCTTGTTCTTGCCTTAGGCGTTACAAGTCCTGCTTATGCTTCGCAAGACGGTGAAGTAACTTTGAAACTTATTGAAACGAGTGATGTGCACGGATGCTATTTCTCCTATGACTTTACAAGTATGAAGCCTCGCAAAGGAGGGCTGGCTTGTGTCAGTTCATTTGTAAAAGAACAGCGTGAGCAGTATGGAGATGGAGTTGTTCTGATGGATAATGGAGATATTTTACAAGGACAGCCCATTGCTTATTATTACAATTACATCGATACAACTTCTGTTCATGTAACTTCAGCGATGCTGAACTATATGAAATACGATGTAGGTACTATGGGAAATCATGATGTGGAGACTGGACATGCCGTGTACGACCGTTGGGTGAAACAGTGTGCCTTTCCTGTACTTGGGGCAAATATTGTGGACAATAAAACGGGAGAACCTTATCTTACTCCCTATAAAATAATCGAACGGAAAGGAGTAAAAATAGCAGTTTTAGGTATGATAACTCCTGCCATTCCTTCATGGCTTCCCGAACAGCTGTGGAACGGGCTGCATTTTGAAGACATGGAGGATTGCGCACGTAAATGGGTAAAGATTATCAAGGAAAAAGAGAATCCGGACGTTTTGATCGGATTATTTCATGCCGGACCTGAAGGTAATAAACTGGATAATGTTGTAGAGAATGGTTCGGGCGATGTAGCAAAAAATGTTCCGGGCTTCGATGTAGTATTTATGGGACACGATCATGTGCGCCGGTGTGAGAAGATTGTCAATGTGGCAGGAGATTCTGTTTTACTCGTCGATCCTGCCAATGCGGCCAGATATGTTTCGGATGTTACAGTCAAAGTGACTAAAGCTGGAGGTAAGCTTGTGCGAAAATCTGTAGAGGGTGCTTTGGCAGATGTTTCCCGCTATGCTGCTGATGAGGATTTCATGCGGGAGTTTGCCGGACAATATCAGGCAACAGTCGACTTTGTATCTCGTAAGATTGGACGTATCGAAGAAACCATTACAACCAAAGATGCCTATTTTGGTCCTTCTGCATTTATCGATTTGCTTCATCAGTTGCAGCTTGATATTACGGGTGCCGATATATCTTTCTGTGCTCCTCTCTCGTTCTCAGCAGAAATCAAGAAAGGAGATATTTATATGAGTGATATGTTTAACTTGTATAAATACGAGAACCTGCTTTATACGATGAAGCTGACAGGTAAAGAAATCAAGGATTTTCTGGAAATGTCGTATGCTTTATGGACTAACCAGATGAAATCACCCGACGACCATTTAATGTTGTTTAATGAAGAAGATAAAGGGTTCGGCCGTTTCAAGAATCCAAGTTTCAATTTCGATTCGGCAGCAGGCATTATTTATACAGTGGATGTAACGAAACCTCAGGGTGAAAAAATCAAGATAGAAAGGATGGCAAACGGAGAGCCGTTTGATATGAATAAAACATATCAGGTAGCTGTTAATTCGTATCGTGGAAACGGTGGGGGAGATTTGCTGACAAAAGGTGCTGGTATTCCCAAGGCAGAACTGGCAAAACGTATCGTATACTCCACAGATAAAGATTTACGTTTTTATCTGATGAAACGGATAGAAGAAGTAAAAGTTCTCGATCCGAAGCCGCTGAATCAGTGGAAGTTTATTCCGGAAGACTGGACTGTACCTGCATCGAAAAGAGATTATGATATTTTGTTTGGAGAGAAAAAAGCTGTGGAATGATACCTTGAGGGTGAAACTGAAATGAAATTTAATTCCGGAGAGCCTGAACTCATTCATTCTCTGATGATTTTGGTTGAAGAAGAGGGACGGAATTAGTATTTTACCGAAGTGTTCAGAGATTTATGGGCATGAATGACACAAAATATGCTGTTCTTTTTTTTATCCTTCTGTAAATAGAAAAATGAAAAAAAATCTTATCGTTGAAAAAAATATCATTTTCATTTTGCAAGTTGAAATAAAACCGTAAATTTGCATCGCTTTTCATAAACAAATTATCGCCGAAATAACTCAGTTGGTAGAGTAACTCATTCGTAATGAGTAAGTCGCGGGTTCGAGTCCCGCTTTCGGCTCTTCAGAAAAAGAGATATACTGAAAATAAAAAGTATATCTCTTTTTATTTTTCTTTACCTCTTTTGAACTCTGTGTGATTTGATAAATGGTTATAAAAAATACTTTTTGTATTGCTATTTTAAACAATCTGTCCTATTTTTGCTGTCAAAATATTATAACTGATACATTTGTTACAACATGAAATATTCTTTTATATCGGCAGAAGAAGCTGCCGCCAGTATTCATAATGGAAACACGATAGGCATAGGAGGCTTCTCGTCTGTGGGAACACCTAAGGCTGTTCCGGCTGCTTTGGCCGTTTATGCCGAAAAACTACACAGTGAAGGTAAAGAGTTTAAAGTTGGACTTATAACCGGAGGAGCTACCGGAAGTCAAGTTGATTCTGCATTGGCACAGGCACATGCCGTAGCTTTTCGTACTCCTTTTCAGTCGAATAAAGAAATGCGTAATGCTATCAATGCAGGAGAAGTACAGTATTATGACGTGCATCTTTCGCAGATAGGTCAGGATGTACGTTACGGTTTTCTGGGAGATATAGATGTAGCTATTGTTGAGGCATCCGACATCACAGAAGAAGGAGATATTGTGCTTAGTACATCGGTCGGAATTTCTCCCACCTTGATACAGGTTGCCCATAAGGTTATTATTGAGTTAAACGAGGCCCATGCCGGCAAGTTGACCGGAATGCATGATATCTATATTCCTGATGCTCCACCATACCGAAGAGAGATTCCGATTTATCGGGTAAATGATCGCGCAGGAAGTATCAGTGTAAGGGTTAATCCGGAAAAGGTTGTAGGAGTGGTTCGCACGAATGAACGAGATCGGATAGCAGCTTTTACTCCGCTGAATGATACTACTAATCGGATTGGGCAGAATGTTGCTGATTTTCTTTTGGGAGAATATCAGCGGGGAGCCATACCACGAGAGTTTCTGCCATTGCAGTCAGGGGTAGGGAATATAGCTAATGCTGTGTTAGGAGCATTGGGAGCCGATAAAAAACTCCCGGCATTTTCCATGTATACGGAAGTCATTCAAAATTCAGTTATCGATCTGATGATGCAAGAGCGCATTCGTTTTGTTGCCGGAAGTTCGTTGACATTGTCTGATGACCGTCTGGATATGCTTTACGATAATATTGACGTGATGAAAGAAAGAGTCTTGTTGCGTCCGCAGGAGATAACCAATCATCCCGAAATGATTCGTCGTTAACCCATTATATGGACAATTTGATT
>ENA-OOSA01000238-OOSA01000238.1-human-gut-metagenome-genome-assembly--contig:-NODE-238-length-9193-cov-3.321405_pt1 | contig 9193 bp, 8 predicted proteins | sample MGYA00241176_ERZ501210 | MGnify/ENA primary metagenome ERZ501210 (study PRJEB25962, sample SAMEA2042489) | human gut metagenome | biome: human gut; feature: human-associated habitat; material: faeces... | reverse complement strand
AGAACTCAGTGGGTTCTGGCTGTCATAAGCTATATGATTCTTTTCTTGCTCCAACAAATTCAACTTCTGTATCATGGTACTTTACTTGCGCGGTACCGAAATTTTTAAAAACGGATACATGGGCACCGCGTCCCAGTTTCTTTCCAAACGCCTGTGCTATTTCGATTCCGCTTCCTACAACCACGATATCAATATCCTTTGAAGGGCGATTCAGGAAAATGTCACGTACGTAGCCTCCTACTGCATAACACTCCAGGCCCATCTCATCGGCAGTCTTTGAAATAAGACTAAATATTTTATTGGTAAAGTGTTCTTTTAATTCCATCCTTTTCTTTTAAATGAGGTGCAAAATTACAAAAAAATAGTGTGTCTTGCTGATATCAAACAGATTTAATTGTATTTTTGTTCCAAATTAAAAAAGCTTGAGCAGATGAAAAAATTAGGATTAATCGTTGTTGCACTGGCTTTGACGCTGGCTGGATGTAACAGTGACGAGAAGAAAGCAAGTGAATTGTTTCAGCGGGCGGAAGTTTCGTTTGCCGCAGAGGATTATAGCCTGGCAAAATTGCAAATAGATAGTATTCGTACCCTTTATCCGAAAGCTTTTGAGGTGCGCAAGGCTGCTATTGGCCTGATGCAGCAAGTAGACCTGAAGGAGCAGCAGCAGACGTTGGCTTCTCTGGATTCCATCAAGGGAAATTATGTGTTGGAGAAAGATACAGCTTATCAGGAAGTCGGTAATTATTTTTATCCGACTCAAGTCGTGGAAAAGAATATCGGACGTTCTTTTTTGCGGGCACAGGTAAGTGAAACCGGAGAAATGTCGTTGACTTCTATTTATTGTGCAGGTGGCAATATCCACCATACGGCAGTGAAAGTGAGCGTGGGAGACTTGTTTGCAGAAACACCGTCTTCTTCGGACAGCTATGAAACGACGGATTTGGGAAGGGCCATTGAGAAGGCAGACTATAAAGTTGGCAATGATGGAGGTGTGGCAGGTTTTATTGTTGCTAATCAGGACAAGAAGAATATTCGTCTGGAATTTATGGGAGACCGTAACTATCGGACGGTCATGCCGGCCAGTGATGTGAAGGCTATTGTGGCAATAGTTGATCTCGCTAAAATTCTGTCAGCGATGGAAGAAATCCGGAAAGAACAGAAAGAAGCCAATCTGAAGATTCAGTTTGTAACCCGTAAAATGCAGGAAAAGGCAGGGGAAGCAGCTGAATGATCTCTCCGGCCTGTTTAATGGCAGGGGTGATTTACATTATTATATATAAGGAAAGAGACTTTCCGCAGGTAATCAGATATATCCTGCAGAAGGTCTCTTTTTCTTATTGGATCCGGAGCCTGTTCGGCTACCTTTGCTTATATAATTCTTTCAGCTACCTTTTCCCAGTTAACAAGTTTCCAGAAAGCCTCTATATATGCAGCACGGCGATTACGATAATCGATATAGTATGCATGTTCCCATACATCAATGACCAGTAAGGGAGTATATCCTTTAGTTAATGGATTCCCTGCATTGGATTCTGGGAGAATAAATAATTTCCCTTCTTTATCAGCAGCCAGCCATACCCAGCCTGAACCGAACAGACCAAGTGCCGCTTTGGTAAATTGTTCTTTGAATGCTTCTGCTGAACCAAAATTGCTGGTCAGCAATGCATCCAGTTTTTGAGGTATGACATCAGAATGGGAAGTTAATGTCTGGAAAAAGAACGTATGATTCCATGTCTGGGCCGCATTATTGAAAATAGCTCCTTCGGCCTTACAGATAATGTCTTCCAGAGAGAGAGTCTCATATGGAGTTCCCGGAATCAGTTTGTTCAGATTGTCAATATAGGTCTGAAGATGTTTACCATAATGGAACTCTAGTGTTTCCTGGCTCATGAGTGGAGCAAGTTCTTCCATTTGATAAGGAAGGGTAGGCAGTTTATGTGTCATAATTATTGGTTTTAAAGGTTATTTACATAATAAACAATTGCTTCTCCCGGAAAGTTCTTCTGAAGTCTGGTTAAATTTCGCAGACCGGAAAACTTTTCCAGTCCGATAACCCGATCAGCGCCATAGAATCTCCTATAATCTCTTCAGTGCAAGTTTGATCACCTTTTCGACAGGCAGATCCGGTTCCTCTTTTAACAGGAGACCGACGACTTTTTGTGAAGGAGCCTGTGCAAATCCTAACATCGTAAGTGCTGCAACAGCTTCTTCGTAAACTTCCGTATTGGCTGCTGCAATTACAGAGGTCACAGGAGCCGCCGTATCAATACCGGTAGAGGCAATCTTGTCTTTCAGATCAACAATAATTCGCTGAGCCGTTTTCAGCCCTATTCCCTTGACGGTTTTTAATAATTTGTCGTTGCCACTGCTAATTACATTACAGAGTTCAGAGGGGCTGAGCGCTGAGAGAATCATGCGTGCCGTGTTACCTCCAATACCTGAAACCGTGATCAGCAACAAGAAAAGTTCCCTTTCTTGCCGGGTATAAAATCCGTAGAGGATATGAGCATCCTCGCGGATTGCTTCATAAATATAGAGCTTTACTTCTTTTTTCCCTTGGATGGCAGAAAAGGTATTTAAAGAAATGCTGATGGCATATCCTATTCCGTTACACTCAATCACGGCCTGTGCTGGAACAACTTCGATAACTTCTCCTTTAATATATTCAATCATATTTTTCTGATAAATTGTAATTATGATACAAAAATAGCTATAAGAAAGTTATAATTTGTAAGTTTGGCTCGAATATTTTCAAATTCCTTTGCTTTCTGCTTGTTTGGAATGATTTCAATTGTGTAACTTTGCGAACGTAAAACGAAAGAACAATAATTAAATATACAACAGAATATGAAAAAGATTAGAGCTGCCGTAGTAGGTTACGGAAACATTGGAAAGTTTACGCTGGAAGCATTGGAAGCTGCTCCTGATTTTGAGGTTGCTGGTATCGTTCGTCGGAATGGTGCAGAAAATAAACCTGCAGAACTGGCTGACTATCCTGTCGTAAAAGATATCAAGGAATTACAGGATGTTGATGTTGCTATTCTTGCAACTCCGACCCGTAGTGTAGAACAGTATGCTAAGGAGATTCTTGCTTTGGGTATCAATACTGTAGACAGTTTTGATATTCATACACAGATCACTTCTCTGCGCCGTTCTTTGGATGAAACTGCCAAAGCACACAATGCCGTGTCTATTATCTCTGCAGGATGGGATCCGGGAAGCGACTCAGTAGTTCGTGCTTTATTGCAGGCTATTGCTCCGAAAGGTATTACTTATACAAACTTTGGTCCGGGTCGCAGTATGGGACACTCTGTAGCTGTCCGCGCGATTGCCGGTGTTAAAGATGCTTTGTCAATGACTATTCCTGTAGGTACAGGCATTCATCGCCGTATGGTTTACGTAGAACTGGAAGAGGGTGCAGACTTCAAGACCGTTGAGGCTGCTATTAAGTCTGATGCTTATTTTGTAAACGATGAAACTCATGTTATTCAGGTTCCCTGCGTTGACGATCTGAACGATGTAGGACATGGTGTGAATCTGGTACGTAAGGGAGTTTCTGGCAAAACTCACAATCAGTTGTTTGAATTCGATATGAAGATCAACAATCCGGCTCTTACAGCTCAGGTGTTGGTTTGTGTAGCCCGTGCCTCTATGCGTCAGAAACCAGGATGCTATACCATGATTGAAGTTCCGGTTATTGACTTGCTGGAAGGAGATCGTGAAGAGCTGATTGCTCATCTGGTATAATCTGTCAAGTGGATCCCTTTATATATAAAGGTGTAATTGCCCGACATGCTTTTGTGTGCCGGGCAATTTCTTTTTATTGCTTTGAAGGACAATTAGTGACTGATAGGGGATAAGAAGATATAAAATAAAAACTTAACGGTTGAAAGTTTATGCAGATCGCTATTTTTTTCTTTCCTTTGCAAACAGGTAAATAATAAAAAGGAAAAAATGATGTTTGCGAATATTGTCTGGGATGTGGACCCTGTGCTGGTTCATTTAGGACCTTTGGAAATCCGTTGGTACGGATTAATGTGGGGCTTAGGTTTCATATTGGCTTATGAAATGGTTTCCCGTTTGTTCAAGAAAGAAGGCTATCCGGATGCATGGGCTGATAAATTATTTATTTATTGTATTGTCAGCAGTGTTTTGGGAGCCAGACTGGGACATTGTCTTTTTTATGAGTGGGACTATTATGGTGCCCATCCTTTGGAGATTCTGAAAATATGGAAGGGCGGACTTGCCAGTCATGGTGGTGTCTTTGCTTTGATATTGGCTTTGATCTGGTATTCTAAGAAAGTTACCCAAAAGAGTGTCTGGTGGTTGTTCGACCGTATGATTCCGGCGGTAGCAGTGGTATGTATGTGTATCCGTTTCGGGAATCTGATGAATTCTGAAATCTTTGGTTTCCCTACAACGCTTCCGTGGGGATTTGAATTTATCCGCTCGCGTGAGTGGCAAGAGTTGTATAATCAGAATGGAGAAGCTTTGCCATGTCATCCTACTCAGATTTATGAGATGCTTTATTGTCTGGTTGCGTTGATTACTTCTACGGTGATGTATCGCAAATATCATTTGCAGAAGCACGTTGGTCTGATAACCGGTGTCTCTTTGCTGATCTTCTTTGGAGCACGTTTTGGACTGGAATTCATGAAGAATCCTCAGGTTGCAGAAGAAATTGGAATGACTTTGAATATCGGACAGTGGCTGAGTGTTCCGTTGATCCTTTTGGGTATTTGGCTGATAGCCACCTGTAAGAAACGTAAAGAAGCTTTTTGATAAGAAGCTGTAGTTTGAGATTATATAAATGTTTCATCCTTTAACAGAAATGTTACATGCAACATTTCTGTTAAAGGATGAAACATTTTTTATATGCAAATAAATGCTTGGACCATACATTTGCGACATCAACTCAGAACGTACTGAGATAAAATTTTAAATGTTGAACTTAAATTGATGTGTAAATGAAAAGCAAAAAAAGAGCATTCTTTTTCACACTCCTCCTATTAATGGTGTGTGTAGTAGTGCAAGCACAAAGTTTGCAAGTTGAAGGAACTGTAGTTTCTAAGTCGGATGGAGAACCGATTATTGGAGCAACAGTACTGGAATCAGGTACTACCAATGGTACAATTACTGATTTGGATGGAAAGTTTTTATTGACAGTAAAACAAAATGCGGAAATTACAATTTCTTATGTTGGCTTTAAATCTCAAACATTAAAAGCTCAAGGGGTATTACAGGTTGTTTTGGAAGAAGATGCTGAAATTCTTCAGGAAGTTGTAGTAACAGGATATACGACTCAACGTAAGGCGGATTTGACAGGTTCTGTTGCTGTGGTATCTATGGATGCACTGAAAACAACAGCCGATTCAGATCCGATGCGTGCTTTGCAAGGTAAGGTTGCGGGTATGACCATTACGGGAAATGGATCTCCTAGTGGGACGGCTACTGTACGTATTCGTGGTATAGGCTCATTCAATTCTTCTCAAGACCCGCTTTATGTAATTGATGGAGTCCCTACCACAATGTCTCTTAACTCATTGAATACGAATGATATTGAAAGTATGCAGGTCTTGAAGGATGCAGCTTCTGCTTCTATTTATGGATCTCGTGCATCGAATGGAGTCATTATTATTACGACTAAAAAAGGGAAAAAGGCAGATAAGGTAAAAGTAGACTTCTCTGCAAATCTGACAGCTCAGTTTTATACTTCACAATCATTGATGAATGTATGTAACTCTTCTGAATATGCGACAGCCATGGCTCAGGCAGCTTTAAATGATGGACTTGATCCTGTTTTATATGCCAGTAATTATGGCTTGAATCTTAATGCAGAATCTGGAACACCTATTACAGTCTGGAATCCAAGTCTTGGACAATATGTCAATTATACAGTGAATGGTCTATATGATGGATATATTAATAGTAAGAAAACGATGCGTTATTCGGATACTGACTGGTTGGATGAAATATCACGAACTGGTTTCTCCCAGAATTATGACCTTTCTCTTTCACATGCCAATGATAAACATTCTACGATGTTTTCATTAGGGTATAAAAAGAATAATGGTATCCTGAAATATACTGATTTTGAAAATATTTCAGCTCGTATGAATTCATCATACAATGTGAACAAATACGTAACAGTCGGAGAAAACTTTACGGTAACTTATTCAAGTCAGGCAGATTGTGCACCTATGGAAAATGCTTTAAAGATGGCTCCAATAGTTCCTGTATATGAAGAAGACGGGACAACATTTTCCGGACCGGTTGGAGGTATGAGTGACCGTCAGAATCCGTTGCGTGAACTTTATCATAATAAAGATAATCATTTGAACTATTGGCGTTTGTTTGGAAACGGATATGTTGATATCAAGCCTTTTGATGGATTTGTTTTCCGATCTAATTTTGGTTTGGACTTTTATAACTCATTCATCAATGCAATGACTCATACGTTTCATTCTGATATTGTAAACAATGATATTGCAAAAACGACATTATCAAACAAAAATGAAGTGAACTGGACCTGGTCAAATACCATTAATTATAACTTTAAATTCATTGCTGTCCGGAGAAAATTCTTTAAAACAGTTGTTATTAACTAATAATCAATTAGTTACAAGGCTAATAAAATTTTTCGATTAGAAATCATAGTTTTGCAAGAAGGTATAAACAGCCAATTTTGCAAACTATGAACAAAGGAAAAACAATATTTGCACAGGTTATGTCTCTTATAAACACATATGAATTTAAGAAATGCGTCAACCGCTATAAGGGTGACAGGCACGCCATCAAGTTCACTTGCCGTGACCAGTTCATGGTAATGAGCTTTGCTCAGTTCACGGACAGGTCCGGGCTGAGAGACATAGAGACTACACTTAACCTTTGTTCTCCTGACCTTTACCGTTCTGGTATCAAGGTAATGCCCAAATCCACCTTGGCCGAAGCGAATGAAAAGAAGGATTGGCGTATCTATCAGGATTTTGCACAAGTACTGATACGGCAAGCAAAGGAAGCATATAAGGGGCAGAAACTTAGACTTGACTTGGATGAAATGGTCTATGCTTTTGACAGTAGCACAATAGAACTGTGTCTGAAGCTTTGTCCATGGGCTAAGTTTCATCATGAGAGAGGAGCAATCAAGATGCATACCTTGATGGATCTTAGGGGTTCCATCCCGACATTTGTTCATCTGACAGAAGGAGCAGTCCACGATTCCAAAATTATGGATAAGATACCTGTAGAAGCCAACTCTTATTATCTTATGGACAAAGGATATGTTAAGTTTGACTCTTTGTTCCGGCATTTTCATCTTAATTATGCCTTTTTTGTAACAAGAGCAAAAGAAAATATGCTTTACGAAATTCTTGATAGTAGAGAAGTAGACCAATCTGCCGGACTTCTCTCTGATGAAACGATTAAATTGACCGGGCCACTCACTTCCAGGAAGTATCCCGATTCTCTTAGACTTGTTGTGTATGAAGACTTCAGCACAAATACAGTTTACCGTTTCCTTACCAATAACTTCAAACTTGAGGCATTGACTATTGCCGAGTTGTACAGGGAGAGATGGCAAATTGAACTGTTCTTCAAATGGATAAAGCAGCATCTGCACATAAAAACATTCTATGGAACTACCAAGAATGCCGTGTTCACACAGATATGGATTGCCATCTGTGACTATCTTCTGCTTATCATTGCGAAGAAACATTATATGTTGAATCCAAGCCTTCATTCCATTTCAAACTCTATTGGTCAAGTCCTCTTCAAAAGAGGCGACATCAAAGATATATTTAATCAAACCGATCTCACTACTAATGTTCCGGAGGGTGATGGTCCTAGGCAGCTTACGCTGTGGTAAAATTTCTCCGGACAGCTGTGGAAGGATATATCAAAAGTCGGCCGTTGAAATTACGAACCTAAAACCTAAGATTTGAACATCCTGAAGAAGCATAAAGAAAGGGCCGTATCATTACTCATCACAGAGCTTGATACGACCCTCTTTAATATTATAGTTACAATCCTGAACTTTCTGGAGTAGTCATTTTCGTCTTGACACCCTCCTGAATAAATCAGTAATTGAATGTAACTGAGTTTTTATTCCTGTACCGGATCATAGATATTGACGGTTTCCAGATTGGCCTTTGCTTTTTCCGGTTCAACGCTCATAGCCTTATTAAACCAGTCACGTGCAGCCTGGAAGTCTCCGCGCAACCATGCCAGTACTCCAAGATTATTCCATGCACGGTTGTCATCGTTCACCTTCTCAAGAAGTTTTTCCGCATTCTGGAAATCTCCGCTTACGATATTTGCTGAAGCAGCATTGATACAAGCTACAGCATCTTCCGGATAAGTACGTGCGGCAATTTCATATACTTCCTTATATTCTTTGGTTCCCGGCTTCAGATCTTTAGCTACCCGATACATTTCCTGCAAGCTCAGAAGTTTCGGATCTGTATAGATCAATTTGGCAGCTTCTGCACTTTCTACTTCACGAACCTCGTAATCAACTGAAACACCCAGACGACGCAGACGCGGATAAAGGTCATTCAGCATAGTCCGGTAAGTTGCAGTACCCAAACCACTCTTCAGACGGGCCTCACGAGTATCAACATTTGAATACTTATTGATAATTTCCAAGGCTTTATCTGCATAAGCAGGCTTTTCATCCTTCAACATCTGAATCAGTGTTTCCCAGTCTTCTCCTGCTGAGGTTACTTTCAGTACTTCAGCCGGGAAGCTGTATGCTTTCTTCAAATAGTCAGAGAAGGAAGCGGCACGCTGCGAGGCTACACGGTCATTAGTCTTGGCGGAGCCATCGGGTGAAGCATAACCACACACATTGATAGCCTTAAAGGTAACCAGATCACCGGTAGTCAGCGGAGAAAGAATATCTTTCAGCTTTTGCAGTTCTGCTCCGTTATTCTTGTAATCATCCTTGAAAGCAGTTGCACCTACGGCATACTCGATATAAAGTGTACTTTGTTCTGAACGTACTTTTAACGGCTCAGCCTTGGGAGTCAGGTAAGAAACCATCTGCATACAGGGCTCACATATTTCATACGCTGTAGGCAAGGGAGGAATGACCGGCTTATGTTCCACGATCTGAATATCCAGCGGGGCAGAACGATAACATTCATCTTTTTCCTGCAACATAGCCAGACAAGCTGATCCCATCCAGTCTTCATAC
>ENA-OOSA01000234-OOSA01000234.1-human-gut-metagenome-genome-assembly--contig:-NODE-234-length-9260-cov-1.521456_pt1 | contig 9260 bp, 7 predicted proteins | sample MGYA00241176_ERZ501210 | MGnify/ENA primary metagenome ERZ501210 (study PRJEB25962, sample SAMEA2042489) | human gut metagenome | biome: human gut; feature: human-associated habitat; material: faeces... | reverse complement strand
GAGGGAGCTATTAAATTTACAAACATTGCGATTGTTGCAATGGAAAAAAATGATGTGCAGAAAACACATGATAACATTATGAAGACGGAGAAGATCATCGAGGAATTTCAGGCAACACTCGATCACAAGTATCCGGTAGCCAAGGATTTTGAAGCAGTATATTCATATCTTCTGAAGCGGTTATTTGATGCGAATATCCGGAAAGATCCGGAACAGAAGAATGATTTGTCTGAATCGGAGCCTAAGGTATTGCGTCGGATGATGATGCGCTTTGAGGAACTGAAAAGAGAAACAGACAAGAAGACAAACTTTTAAGCCTGATCCTGTTTCAGGGGGATTTCAGATCCCCCTGAAGCAGGACTCAGAAGCTTTCTTTGAATATTTTTCAGGATAATGATATTTCCAGGCGCGTTCGGAAGGGTTATTCTTTTCGCTGAACGATACGCATTCCCGGAGCCACACTTTCGGTGACCCAGATATTTCCGCCTATAATTGCTCCGCGGCCGATGGTAATGCGTCCCAGGATAGTGGCATTGGAATAAACGATTACTTCATCTTCCAGGATAGGATGGCGTGGAATTCCCTTGATGGGATTGCCTTGTTCATCCAGCGGGAAACTTTTGGCTCCCAGGGTTACTCCCTGATAGAGTTTTACATGATTTCCGATGATACAGGTTGCTCCGATCACGACACCGGTACCATGGTCAATGGTAAAATGATGACCGATCTGTGCTCCCGGATGGATGTCAATGCCGGTTTCTGAATGTGCCATTTCTGTAATGATGCGTGGAATTAACGGAACATTCAGCATATACAGTTCGTGAGCAATCCGGTAATTGGTTATGGCCCGGATGATGGGGTAGCAACAGATGATTTCACCGAAACAGGTAGCTGCCGGATCTCCATAATAGGCTGCTTCTACATCTGTGGCCAATGTATGTCGGATGGATGGCAGCCGGCTGATGAATTGTGCGGCCAGGCGGGTGGCACTTTCTCTGCAAGGTTCGTTCTCATTGTTGTCCAGTCCATTGTTTTCCACTCCGAAACATAAGCCGGCCTGAATTTGCTCGGTCAGCAGACCAAACAGTTCTTCAATGTTAACTCCAATGTGGTAATTGATGGTACGGCTGTTGATGGCAGGATTACCGAAGTATCCTGGAAACAGAATGGCACGTGCCAGCTCCACAATGTGATGCAGTGTTTTTCCGGAGGGCAAGGGTTCACCATCTTTGTATTGATGGAAAAGGCCCTGATAGGACAGGCTGTCAGAAAGCTCGTCGACGGCTTGTGTCAGTATAGGAGTGTAATCAAATGGGCTCATAGGCTTGTTGATAAGTTTGTTATTTGGCAAAAATAGTGTATTTTTGCGTAAATATATTATGATATGGTAGTAAATAAGAAAAATCCGTTTGCTTTTAAGGCTAAGCAGGCAGGAAAAAAGAAAAGCAGTGGAAAACGTGTGGGCAAATCTCGTCCCGAGAAAGCAAATAATCAGTTGAACCGGAGGGTAAAATAAGTTGCCTGAAGGGAAAAGGCTGGATATAGAAAAACCACCATCGCTCGATATATCGTGGCAATGGTGGTTATAATTGTTTCTTGTTTTTTATTCGTCAGCCAGGGTAAAGTCCAGTTGTTTCTTTTCCAGATTGGCCCGTGCTACCTTGATCTTGACGGGATCTCCTAAGCTGAATTTGCGATGAAAGCGTCTTCCGATCAGACAATAGTTTTTCTCGTCAAACTCATAATAATCATTGCCCAGATCTCTCATCGGTATCATGCCCTCACATTTGTTTTCGTTGATTTCCACATACAGTCCCCATTCGGTTACTCCGGAAATCACTCCTTCAAAGACTTGCCCGATCCGTTCACTCATGAATTCCACTTGCTTGTACTTAATGGAAGCACGTTCTGCACTGGCGGCAGTCTGTTCCATGGCAGAACTATGTTCACAAAGAGTTTCATATTTGTCTGCCTGAGCGGTTCTTCCTCCTGCCAGATAGCGGGTCAGTAACCGGTGAACCATCAAATCCGGATACCGGCGGATCGGTGAGGTGAAATGGGTATAAAAGTCAAATGCCAGTCCGTAATGCCCGATGTTATAGATTGAATAGCGGGCCTTCTGCATGGCTCGTAGGGAAACGGTTTCAATCAGATTCTGCTCTTTTTTGCCTTCAATGTCCCCCAACAGCCGGTTAATGGACTTGGATACTTCGTTTTTACTTCCTCCGGTACGGATCTTGTAGCCGAAGCGTGCAATAAACTGATTCAGATTATCCAGTTTATCCGGGTCCGGAAGGTCGTGGATACGGTAAGGGAATACTTTAGGCTTCCGGTTCTTAGGCACCTTACCAATGTGTTCAGCTACGGTCCGGTTGGCCAGCAACATAAACTCTTCGATCAGTTTGTTTGCTTCTTTGGAGACTTTGAAGTAGACGCTGACAGGTTTTCCCTTTTCGTCGATTTCAAACTTCACTTCGCAACGGTCGAAATTGATTGCTCCGGCAGCCAGTCGTTTCTCACGCAGGATTTGTGCGAGACGGTTCAGTTCCAGAACTTCTTCTTTATAGTCTCCTTCACCGGTTTCGATGATATTCTGGGCTTCTTCGTAAGTGAAACGTCTGTTGGAACGGATTACCGTATGACAGATGCGGTAATTTTTTACTTCTGCTTTTTCGTTCATATCGAAGATTACCGAATAGGCCCGTTTCTCTTCGTCAGGGCGGAGGGAGCAGATGAAGTTACACAAACGTTCTGGAAGCATCGGAATGGTGCGGTCTACCAGATATACGGAAGTGGCACGTTTGGCAGCTTCTTTATCAATAATGCTTCCTTCCTTGACATAGTGTGATACGTCTGCAATGTGCACACCGACTTCCCATAATCCGGGTTTCAGTTGTCTGATGGAAAGCGCATCGTCAAAGTCTTTTGCGTCTTTGGGGTCAATGGTAAATGTCACCACGTCGCGGAAATCTTCACGTTCGGCATAGTCTTCAGGAGTGATTTCAGCCGAAAGTTTGTCAGCTGCAGCTTCCACATTCTGCGGATAAGTGTAAGGCAAGCCATATTCCGCCAGAATCGCGTGCATTTCGGTAGTGTTGTCTCCGGCTTTTCCTAAGATATCAACAACCTCTCCGAACGGGTTTTTGGCTTCCTCCGGCCACTCTATGATTTTAACAACTGCTTTGTCTCCATCTTTTCCACCCTTCAGCTTTTCCTTGGGAATAAAAATATCGTTTGCCAGCGTGTTGGTTTCTGTCAGCAGGAATGCATAATTCTTGCTGACCTTCAAAGTGCCGACAAAGTTGGTTTCAGCTCTTTGAAGGATCTCTATAACCTGTCCTTCCAGTTCATGACGTTTCCGTTTGGCGCAAAGGCTGATTTTCACTTTGTCATTATTCATGGCATGTGCAGAATTGCGTTCTGCCACAAAGATGGGTTCTCCTCCTTCGTCCGGAATGAAAAGGTTCTTTCCGTTACTTTTCCGTTGGAAGGTTCCTGTGAGAATCTGACCTTTATCGTTAAGCTTGTAGCGTCCTTTTTCTGTTTCAATGAGGAAATTATCCTCTGCCATTTCTTCGATGATTTCTGCGCAAAGCATCTTCAATGGATGAGTGGTGAGTTTCAACCCTTGGAACAACTGCTTGAGATTGATTGATTCAGTCGGCCTGATGCGGAAGTAACTGATGATCAGTTCCACCAGCTCTTTCTTTTTCATGCGTTTTCCGCCTTTTTTTTCTTTCTTTTTCTTAGCCATGTTAATTCCTTTTTGATGATTTACTACAAAGTAAACAAAATAAATGGAAAGGTGGATGAATAACTGTCTATATTTTAAGTGAAAGAACTGAAAAACTATTATCTTTGCCACTAAATTTAATCAAAAATCAATATTGATGAAGCATGAATGTCATAAGGCCGTCCGGAAGTGTTTGAACTGTTGCTTGCCTGTGGAAAAACTCTTTTCCTGATCATGCGGATTCATCAAAACAGGAAACCAATGAAAGAAAGAATATTAGTGACCGGCGCCAGCGGGTTCATTGGCAGTCATCTGGTGGATGAGGCTTTGGAACGCGGGATGCAGGTGTGGGCCGGAGTACGCGGGAGAAGCAGCCGTCGTTATCTGTCAGATAGTAGGCTGAATTTTGCGGAACTGGATTTGACTGACTCTGATTCTCTGGAAGCTCAGCTGGCTCTTCATAAGCGTAAGCACGGAGGATGGGATTATATTATCCATTGTGCGGGCGTAACCAAATGTCTGGACAAAGCTGATTTTGAGATTGGAAACTTCTGGGCTACCCGTAATCTGATAGAGACATTGCAACGCCTGGACATGGTTCCCAAGTGTTTTGTCATGCTCAGTTCGCTTAGTGTGTTCGGCCCGGTGAGAGAAGATGACCGGACTCCTATTGAACCGTCTGATACTCCTTGTCCGGATACAGCATATGGACTCAGTAAACTGCATACAGAGGAGTACCTTCGTTCTCTTCCTGAATTTCCTTATGTCATTCTTCGTCCTACGGGAGTTTATGGCCCTCGTGAACGTGATTATTTGTTGATGGCACAGGCCGTGAAACGACATGTTGACTTTGGTGCCGGTTTCCGGCGTCAGGATCTGACTTTCGTGTATGTAAAGGATTTGGTTCAGGCCGTTTTTCTGGCGCTGGAAAAGGGCGTCGTACGTCGTGAATGGTTTGTAACCGACGGAAAGGTGTATGACTCGCGTGCCTTTGCCGAACTGATCCGGAAGGAACTGGGAAATCCGTGGATGATTCATCTGACCTGTCCTTTGGTGATTCTTCGTGCTATTTCCTGGGGCTGTGAGCTGGTGAGCAAATTCACACGCAAGCCTGTCACACTGAATGGAGATAAATATAAGATTATGCGTCAGCGTAACTGGAAGTGCAACATCCGTCCTCTGGAAGAAGAGCTGGGATATCAGCCGCAGTATCCTTTGGAACGTGGAGTAAAAGAAACCATGGACTGGTATAAGAAGGAGGGATGGCTGTGAAATTGTTTGAACGTGTAGAGAGCGGAAAAGGACTGTTTGCGGTAGAAAGTATAAGTCTGATATATAATGCCCTGACGTCCTTGCTGATATTGTTGTTATTCCCGAGAATGGACCATCCGGGAGTAATGTTGCTGGAACGTGCCGGTATTGTGGCACTTACTTTCGGTTTGATTGCATTGTATCAGACTTTTCCTTGCCGTCTGACTGCTTTTGTGCGGATGGCCGTACAAATGTCACTCTTAGCTTACTGGTATCCGGATACTTTTGAGTTTAATCGTTTATTCCCGAACCTGGATTATATCTTTGCTACAGTTGAACAGGGACTGTTCGGGTGTCAGCCATCCGTAGAGTTCAGTAAACATTGTCCGTCTATTTGGTTCAGTGAGCCGTTCAATATGGGATATTTCTTTTATTATCCTATGATTCTAGTGGTGACGGTGTGGTATTTCCTGACGCATTTTGAATGGTTTGAAAAAATCTGTTTTGTACTGGTTACCTCATTTTTCATTTATTATTTATTTTACATCCTTGTTCCGGTGGCTGGTCCGCAATTTTATTTTCCGGCTATTGGTATGGATAAAGTGAATGCCGGAATATTTCCTCCGATTGGAGATTATTTCAACTGGAATGATTATCTGGTTCCGGGGCCCGGTTACGATCAGGGATTCTTTTATCAGCTAGTGGAAGCATCCCAGGAAGTCGGTGAACGTCCGACGGCAGCTTTCCCAAGTTCGCATGTTGCGATCTCTACCATTGTTATGATCATGGCCTGGAGAGTGAGCCGGAAGCTGGCGGCGGTACTTGCTCCTTTTTATGTCTTGCTTTGTTGTGCTACGGTATATATCCAGGCACATTATCTGGTTGATTCACTGGTAGGGTTAGTGAGTGCTTTCTTTGTTTATCAGCTGGCAACTCTGATGTATAAACGCTGGTTTATTTCGCCAGTGTTCCGGTTAATGGGATAATGAACAGATAAGGAATAAAAAACAGAAACCAGCCAGCGTTTCCCAACGCCGGCTGGTTTTTTTCTTGATCTATGCTTAAAAACTTAAATCTGTCATGTCTCTCATTGTATTAAGCTAACATCGGTTTTTATTATTCCAGAGCAACTCCGGCCGTAGTAGGCCAGTATGGATTCTGGTACATCATGGAAGTTTCCAACGGATTGCTGCTGTCTGTAGAAACAATTGTCAGGTCTTCGATTCCCAGCGGACTGAGGTAGTAAGCCTTTTTCCAGGTATATCCGTCGTATACTTCGTTATTAATTGTTGTCTTCCGGAAAGGCCGGAGATACTTGCTGTCACTTTGAGGAGATACGTTAGCTGTACTGCTTCCGTCTGCAACCAGTTCACTTTCTCCATTGGAGTCAGTGTAACGCAGATAAGCTTCGTCCCAAAGATTAATTCCTTCTACGATGTATGGTTCGGTAAACAGACGATCCCAGGAACGCCATCTCTTCAAGTCATCCCAGCGCATACTTTCAGCAATGAATTCACAGCGTCTTTCTCTGCGGATGTTGTAAAGTGTAGCATCTACTTTTGAACTTCCGGAATAAACAGCCAGATCCGGTTCCTGACTCAGGTCGGTTGCATCGATGGTCTTCTGGTAGTTTTCATCCACTCCGGCTCTGCGGCGAAGAGCTTTCCAGTAAGAATCGGCTTTTGAGTCTATCTTTCCATTCAGCTCGTAGCAGGCTTCGATATAGTTCAAATAAGCTTCTGCCGCACGGAATACAACACAGTTGTTTGTTCCCAGCAAGTTGTCACTGCTACTTTGAGCATCATCGTAAGTATAACATTTACGGGGACGGTATCCGGTTACGTCTCTGTTCTGTTCTTCTCCGGTGACAATCTTGGGTGAAGAGAATTTTACGACATCTCCGCTTTTGGCAACGGTATCACAAGCTTCGTCGGAAAGCAGTACATCGCTTTCTCCGTAAACAAAGAGTTGCAGACGCTCATCCCGGTCTTTCTTTGTCTGGTCAATGGAGATATCTCCGTGATAGCCTGATCCGGCTGCATAAATCGGCAATCCGTTTTTCATCAGGAAGGCATCAATGAAACTTTTGGTTATACCATCTCCGTCACCGTTTCGCAGACGCGCCGGGACATCGTGGCTGATACTGGAGCTTCCTTTGTATTCTCTCCAGAGCAATACTTCATCATAAGAAGCCAGGCTGCTTTCACTGCTGAACATTTCGAAGTAAGGATTCCAGTCGTACAGCTGAGCATAGGTGGGGTTCATTGTTCCACTGTTTTCTGTCAGCTGACAATTGTCGGCCACTTGGGAAGCAGCATCCATGGCCTCTTCCAGGAAGAATTTGATTTCTCCGTCAATATCGAAGGTTTTTCCCTGGTTGTAGGACATGTCGGCTCCGGGCCAGTCAGAGTCTCCCGGAACACGTCCTGATGATACTTTTCAAAAGTTGCTTCAAACAGGGCAACACGTGATTTGAACAGCAATGCTACCTGCTTGTTGATACGCTGGTTATTTTCATAACCTTTATCTTGCAGGTATTCAAGCGAGCGGTCCAGATCTTCCAGAATGAAGCGGGCTACTTCATTACGGGGCTTTCGTTCGCTGTGAGCCGTAAGCTCTTCATTATTATCTTCCAGCACTTCTTCTACAATCGGCAAATCTCCGAAAAGGGCAAGACCTTTGAAGTAAGCCATTGCACGGAAGAAATAGATTTCTCCGATTCCGTGGCGGGTTTCTGTTTCATTGCCGGAGATCTCGCCATTCTCGTAACGTGGCAGGATCTGTTCAAGTGCATAGTTCCAGATACGTACCCGGTTAAATACGGTATAGAAATCGCTGGATTGTCCGGCAGGAACTTCCCATCGTCCCGCGAAGTAGGTCGTATTGGCATCGGTACTACACATATTGTCCGTGTTCACGTCATTGCGTACAGTTCCTGAATTGTAGGATCTCAGATGAGTCATAGAGTTCCCGTTTGGATATTGTAGCTGGTCTACATAATAATTCATCAGGTAACTGGTGATCTGATCCGATGATGTGAAATAGTTTTCACTGGTGATGTCTGAAATCGGTTCACGGTCCAGATAGTCGGAGCAGGAACTTGTCAGAAGGCATCCCCCAAGAGCAAATAGGTATAAAGGATATTTCAGTTTCATGGTGTTCATGGTTTAAAAGTTTACGTTAAGTCCTACTGAGATAGTCCGCTGCAATGGATAGAGCTTTCCATCTCCCCAATCGGCACCCAGGGCTTCCGGATCGAATACGCTGCTGATACCTGTCAGGGTGAACAGGTTGTCTCCTGAAAGGTAGATACGAACGTTTTCTATACCGGCTTTTTTCGTCCAGGTCTTTGGAAGGGTATATCCCAGCTGCATATTTTTCAGACGGATATAAGCTGCATTCTGCAAATAGCGAGTCTGTGTTTGCTGGTTCTTGTCCGTATTAAAATATGGTTTCGGATAATAAGCATCCGTATTGCCTCCAAGTGGATCATCTTCGGCACGCCAGTAGTCCAGATGTTCTTCGAAGCAGGTAGATTGCCACATACCTCCGTTGGCACCCCACATGTAGGGACCGCTAAGCCAGTAATCACGTTTGGCCACTCCCTGGAAGAAAATAGAGAGGTCAAATCCTTTCCATGATGCATCGAAGGTGATACCGAAGTTGTAACGGGGAGTTGTGTTACCGATCTTGATCAGGTCTCCATGATTATCGAGGGTATTGGCTCCGCTGTTTACACCATCTTCACCATCCAGGTTGGCATACATGATATCTCCGGCTCCCCAGTTACTTCCCCAGTTGGGAGTACCGCCATTGGCCAGATGTGCATCCATTTCTTCCTGAGACTGTGCAATACCAACGGTCTGATATCCCCAGATTTCTCCGACTTCCATTCCATCGTAGTAAGTACTGAGCGATTTGGTAGAGTTCGGATAGCTGAGAATGGTACTGTGATAGTCAGACAATACCAGACGGATACCGTAGTTGAAATCCTGAATACGGTCTCTCCATGACAGTTCGAGTTCCCATCCTTGAGTTTTCATGTCGGCATTGTTGACTTTCGGGGCGGAAGTACCTAAGATACTTGACATCGTAGGAGCCGGTCCGATCATGTCATAAGTATAACGGTTAAAGTAATCGAACGATCCGGTCAGTCGGTTCTTGAGCAGTCCGAAATCAAAACCTACGTCCCATGATTCCACGGTTTCCCATGTCATGGCAGAGCTGACGATGGACGGCATGCTGGCTGTATTGTGCTGTGAACCGTTCAGAACCC
>ENA-OOSA01000229-OOSA01000229.1-human-gut-metagenome-genome-assembly--contig:-NODE-229-length-9502-cov-1.875198_pt1 | contig 9502 bp, 5 predicted proteins | sample MGYA00241176_ERZ501210 | MGnify/ENA primary metagenome ERZ501210 (study PRJEB25962, sample SAMEA2042489) | human gut metagenome | biome: human gut; feature: human-associated habitat; material: faeces... | reverse complement strand
CCTTGGCAAGGTTATGCTCTACCAACTGAGCTATTTCCGCATTCTTGCGTGAAGGAAATGAGACTCGAACTCACACGACATAATTGTCACCACCCCCTCAAAGTGGCGCGTCTACCAATTCCGCCATTCCTCCGAAACAAAGATTTGAACAGTGCCCAGAACAGGACTCGAACCTGCATGCCTCTCGACACACGCACCTGAAACGTGCGCGTCTACCATTCCGCCACCTGGGCAAAATCAGCCTTTCGACTTACGCAACTTTCATTGCTTTGAGCGGAAAACGAGACTCGAACTCGCGACCCTAACCTTGGCAAGGTTATGCTCTACCAACTGAGCTATTTCCGCATTCTGTAATTAGCGCAAGCGATTTTTCGATTGCGAGTGCAAAGGTAATGCTTTTTCCGAAACTACCAAAACATTATAATACTTTTTTCATCAAAAGCTATTATATTGTCTTTTTCAACTCCATTTTGAAGCAATTACACAAGCTTCTTTTCCTCCAAAAACAAGATTCAGGGAAAGTAGAAAAAAACTTCAGCATATTTAAGGAAAAACATCTCGATATTTTTTTATTTTTTGTACAAAAGCCGCCAACCTTTGTACGATTTTTTTTGAAAGATAACGACAGCTATCCCAACCGTCAGGCATCTTCAATAAAAAACGTCCGCACAAGCCTGTTCGAAGGTGTACGGACGCTATAACTTACAGTCAGAAGTAACTTATAATCAACACATTCTGTCGCGATAATCTTCATAACGGAAGGTTTTATACACCTCCAGTTCTCCATCAGTGTGGAGCAAAGCAACAGAAGGATGATGAATTCCATTAAACATGTTTGTCTTCACCATCGTATAATGAATCATATCTTCGAATATGATGCGTTCGCCTATCTGCAATTCATGATCGAACTTCCAACTGCCCATATAGTCACCACTCAAGCAGCTGTTTCCGCCCAAACGATAAACATGGTCCTCACGAGCAGCAGTCTTCACAGCATCAGGCGGAAGGGTTTCGGCATTGCGCACCTTAGGCTGATAAGGCATTTCCAGACAGTCGGGCATGTGACAGGTAAAGCTCACGTCAAGAATAGCCGTACGTATACCTCTGCTCTCTACCACATCGACAACCGATGCTACCAGCGGTCCGGTCTGCCAGGTAAAAGCTGATCCCGGCTCCAGAATAATCTGAAGATTCGGATAGCGTTCACGCAAACCTCTCAACAGTCCGATAAGGTGTTCCACATCGTAGTCTTTACGTGTCATCAGGTGTCCCCCACCCAAATTCAGCCATTTCAATTGAGGGAACCAGCGAGAGAACTTTTCTTCAATGTGTTTCAATGTACGTTCCAGCTCATACGAACTCGACTCACAATGACAATGACAATGAAAGCCTTCAATTCCTTCGGGCAAACGGTCGGGAAGCAAATCGGCAGTCACACCGAAACGGGTTCCAGGAGCACAAGGATTATAAAGTTCTACTTCCACTTCCGAATACTCTGGATTCACACGAATACCACAAGATACATGTTCCGGATAAGCCTTTGCCTGCGGATAAAAACGCTCGAACTGCGACAGCGAATTGAACGTAATATGACTGCTATACTTCAGAAAAGCAGGAAAATTGGCCTCTGTATAAGCAGGAGAATACGTATGAGCCTTGCTGCCAAACTCTTCGAAAGCCAGTCTGGCTTCGTATTCAGAACTTGCTGTTGTGTAATGAATATATTCACGAAATATCGGAAATGATTTCCACATGGCAAAAGCCTTGAAAGCAAGAATAATTTCCACACCGGCACGTTCTGCCACACTTTTTATCAGACTCAGGTTCTTTCTGAGCAAATCTTCTTCCATAACATAACAGGGAGAAGGAACTTTTGTTACATCCAACATATATTTATCAATCTTTATTCTATTATTTTAAACCGTGCAAACTTCAGCAGCAACTGCTTTTCTCCCGCATTACGGAAGCGTACCGTTGCCTTACAGTTATCTCCACTTCCTTCAACTTTAATAATCTCGCCTATACCGAAACGTTCGTGTTCTATCTGCTTTCCGGCACAAACTCCATTTACAGCAGGAGAAGAAGCAGAAGTTCCGACAGAAGTTTCCGCCGCAGGGATTCTACGCAGTACACGTGGAGCAGCCGGCTTGACGAAGCGACGAGGTTCTTCGGGAATTTCACCTCCATCAAACATCGACGGCGAATTGCCAGATACATACCGCGGAGTGTCCGAATCCATTTCACGGCGAAAACGCTTTGCCCCCTCTTCTACCTTTCGGGAAACGATATCCTCCTGAGGCAGGTTCAAATATCTGGCATCTATATCTTTTAAGAAACGGCTAGGATTACTGAATTCCACCTTACCGTATTTAAAGCGAGTCTTGGCAAACGACAGAAAACAGTGTTCTTCCGCACGGGTAATAGCTACATAAAACAACCGGCGTTCTTCCTCAAGCTGCTTGTATGAATCGCCAGCCATCGGACTAGGAAACAAATTTTCCTCCAAGCCTACAACAAAAACATTCTTAAACTCCAGTCCCTTTGCCGAATGAATGGTCATCAATGTCACCTTGGGTGCATCATCAGCCCCTTCACTATCCTGATCAGTAAGCAACGACACTTCCGACAAATAATCAGTAAGCAGGATATGCGTATTGCCTTCTTCTTCCCGACCGGCACAGAAATCGTGCATACCGTTTATCAATTCTTCAATGTTTTCCTGCCGGCTCAAGTTCTCAGGCGAACGGTCCTGATAAATATCATTGATGATACCCGACTGGCGGACAATGTCTTTTCCCAACTCGTAGGCTCCGGTATGCGAAACAGCTTCTACAAATCCGGCAATCAAATCACGGAATGCCTGCAATTTGGTGTGAGTGCCTTTCGTCAAAGATACTCCATAAATCAGCGGTTCGTTCAACACCTTCCACAAGCTTACTCTATGCACATTGGCTGCATCAATAATCTTATTTAATGTAGTATTGCCTATCCCCCTTGCCGGATAATTGATAACACGCTTGAAAGCCTCCTCATCATTCGGATTGACAGCCAAGCGGAAATAAGCTATCACATCTTTTATTTCCTTACGCTGATAGAAAGACAAGCCTCCGTAAATACGGTAAGGAACTCCCCTCTTGCGTAATGCCTCTTCGAAGATACGGCTTTGGGCATTCGTACGATACAATACAGCAAATTCATCGTATGAATATCCTTTTTTGGTCCGGAGCTGGGCTATCTTGTTTGCAACAATCTCCCCTTCTTCCACATCGCTGTAAGCATTGAATACCGTAATAGGTTCTCCCTTATCGTTTTCAGAGAAAACTTCCTTACGTATTTGCTCCCTGTTTTTCTCTATAAGACTGTTTGCCGCCTTGACAATGGTCTGCGTAGAACGATAATTCTGTTCCAGCTTAAACAAGCGGGCATCCTTATATAAACTTGTAAACTTCAGAATATTGTCGATGTTCGCTCCGCGGAAAGAGTAAATACTCTGCGCATCATCACCTACAACACAGACATGGCGATATTTTTCTGTAAGTTGCAGTACAATGCAATGTTGTGCATAGTTAGTATCCTGATACTCATCTACCAAAACATAGCGGAAGCGAGAAGCATACTTGTCACACTGTTCCGGATGTGTCTGAAACAATATATAGGTGTAAACTAGCAAGTCGTCAAAATCCATGGCATCACTCTGCCGGCAACGCTCCCAGTATCTCCGGTAAATATCGCGCACAGCCGGTATTTTGGCAGCCTGATCATTTTCATAAAGTTCACGACTGGCAGCATAGGCATCGGGAAGCATCAGATGATTTTTGGCATTACTGATACGCGACTGTACCACTCCCGGCTTATACACTTTATCGTCCAGCTGCATTTCTTTAATAATGGCCTTGATCAGACTTTTCGAATCGGCGGCATCATAAATAGTAAAATTTGCAGAAAAACCAATGGCAGCCGCTTCCGGACGCAAAATACGTGAAAAGATAGAATGGAAAGTCCCCATCCATAAGTATCGCGCACGTTCCGCTCCTACCCGACGCGCAATACGTTCCTTCATCTCACGTGCAGCCTTATTGGTAAAAGTCAGAGCAAGAATAGACCACGGCTCATAACCGTTATCCAGCAGATAAGCTATCTTATAAGTCAGCACACGGGTTTTTCCCGATCCGGCTCCTGCAATAACAAGAGAAGGACCATCATTGTATAACACCGCAGCACGCTGACTTTCATTCAGTTCATTCAAGTAATCTGTCATACAGGTTAAAATATTTCAGGCACAAAGATAGTACAAATCCAGCAGTGTTCTAATACATTTCCAAGCTACGCCTAAACAATTTTTCCAAACTCGAATATTTATTATAAAATCCCCAAAGCTTGCTGCTACAGTAAAAACACGAAAAGAGGAAGTTCCCCGGCATTTTATCCGGTAGAACCTCCTTCTCTCTCTACAGTCTCGATTATATAATATACCTTACTGAAAACCGAAAACCATCTTCTAATTAAAGGTTTGGATTTTTAGCCGAATCAGTATCTGGATAAGGCATATATACCATCTTATCATTCCATGAGCCGCTTACTTCTACACCTTCTTTCACCTTTACTCCCGGCACTATTTCAATTTCAGGATTGCCCTGACGTTCTTCAAACGTTTTCTGTAGAAGCTTCATACGGAACTGGTCTGCCCGGCGAGTTACCATAGCAACCCAATAACCAGCAACTTCCCATCCATGTTCCTCTAAAGCAGCCTCAGCAAGCTGTGAAGCATTCATTGCATCAATATTTACTCCATTTATAACTTGCCATTTTCCATCATCTTCATACGTTTTTTTCTTTGTTCCATAGGTATCACCTACCATTCCACGCTTACGCACGTCTTTCAGACATTGTTTTGCCAATGACAAATCGCTTTCTCCCGCACGGGCAGCAGCTTCTGCGTACCACAGTTTCACTTCTGCATAGCGTATCAGACGATGACGATGCCCATTACACATATTCTGACTTGCAGGCAACGTATAATCATACGGAGCATCAATATTAGTCTTTGTCGACGGTTCCCAGTTTACAGAAAAGACGCTGAACATCGGATGACATTCCGGAATCACCCAACCGTCTTCTGATTTGTCATACCAGTTATGCAGTTCATACCCGTTTCCATCTTTATTGGGTTTCAGAATCTGTGGGTCATAAGTAGCATCCTTGCGAGGACCTTCCGGAAATTTCTGCCAGAAACGGATTTCTCCCCATGCATCTCCCCATCCACCAAGTGATTCAAACTGATCACATGAAGTAAGTTGGGAATCTTGCACCCAGTCTACATTTGGAGAATAATTAATTCCAAGAATGGTTTCCTTATTATAGTTATTACTCATGGCATATACATCGTAAAAGTTCTCATCCATACGAATATCATATGTTCCATTACGTTCACCTTCTATCACCTTCCTGGCTTCATCGGCTGCTTTTTTATAATAAGCAGTTCCTTTCTCTAAAGGCCATCCGGCCATAGCCATATACACAGCAGCACGCGTAGCCTCTACTGCTTGTTTGGTTACATATACATTTACACCATTCAAGAAAGCCGGTGCATTCTTATAACTTGCGGGTAGTCCCTCACATTCATCCGAAGTAAGGTCGGCTACAATTTGCTCGTACACCTGTTCTACACTGCTAGGTTTCATAGTGAAATCATCGTTTTCATTGGTCAGTGTCAATGGAATATCTCCGAAAAGGCGTACCAACGTAAAATAAGCATAAGCACGCCAGAACTTAGCCTGACCTATAGCCTGATTCAGCGATGCAGCATCAGTAGGAGTTTTCGAAGCGTTCTGTATAATAAAATTAGCAGCTTTTATAATCGCATAATGGTCGGACCAGCAATCTTTTACTCCTTTATTAGAGTTCACTGGAGCAAAACGGTCAATTTCTGCAGCAGCTTGCTTGTTACTTCCCGGATTGGTCGTAATATCATCTCCCTGCCACTGAGGATACTGAGGATTGGTACGAGTTTGTGAATAATTTACTTTACTGTACAACGAATATACACTCATATCCAGTTCTTCCTGTGTACTGAAATAACCTTCTGGAGTAAGTTTTCCCTGAGGATTTTCCTGAAGCAAGTCCGAACAGGAAACAGTTATCAATGAAGCTGCCATGATACAGCCCAGAAATATCTTTGTTTTCATATCATATCAATTTGATTAAAGGTTAAAAGTTCATGCGCACACCGAAGGTAAAAGTACGAGGAGTAGGATAAGCTCCCATATCAATACCTGCATCCACATCCACATTATCATTAGAGAAAGTTGTTCCAACCGGATCCATACCCTTATAACCGGTAATAGTAAAGAGATTCTGGCAGCTTAGTGTCAAACGGATATCGGCAAACTTTGTTACTTTTTTCGACAGATTATACGATAAACTGATATTTTCCAGTCTTACATAGCTGGCATCTTCAACCCACTTGGTAGATACAGCCTGATAATTATTTCCAGCCACCTTCAGCCCCGGATATATAGCCGACTGTCCCACCTTATCAAAATTATCAGTATAAGCCTCACGTAATGTAATAAAACGAGAATCGCCTACCATTGAAGCCATTGTAAAACGTGCCAGATTCAATCTGTCAGCTCCGAAGGCTCCGTTGAAGAATAAGTTAAGATCCCAATTTTTGTAAGTCAATGTATTATTCCATCCTACAGTAAAGTCAGGAGTTGCCTTTCCGATAACCCGACGATCGGATCCATCAATTGTTCCGCTATTATCCATATCCTGATAAGTATCCTTACCAGATTCGTCAAGCCCTGTCCAGATATAACCATAGAAAGATCCGATTGCATATCCCGGCTTAATGATACTAGCCTCATCCACCATACCTGAAGCCGGCTTTGAACCGAAGAAATAATCGTTTTCACCTCCAGCAAGTTTTTCTACACGATTCTTCAGATAAGTTCCGTTTACAGTTGTCGACCAGGTAAAATTCTTATGCTGAATCAAATGTGCAGTCAGTGATATATCTACACCTCGGTTACTGATTTCTCCATCATTCACCCAATAACTTGCACCACCTTTATAATTAGGCATCGTCTTTTTAAGCAAGGCATCGGTAGTACGCTTATCAAAGTAATCGACACTCATTGACAAACGGTGATTAAACATTGAAAAATCCAGACCAACATCAAACTGGCGAGTCTTTTCCCATGTAAGTTCAGGAGTTGCAATATCATTAGCCCAATAACCGACATAGTCACTGCTTGTTCCAAAATTATATTTAGTCTGCGTCATCAGCCCTAAAGTAGAATACGGATCAATAGCCTGATTACCCACGATACCATGCCTCACCATAGCTGGCACGCAGTTTCAGGTTCTGTATCCAAGAAATGTCTTTCATAAAATCTTCCTCACTGATACGCCATCCCAAAGCAGCAGAAGGAAAATATCCCCATTTATTATTCTTCGCAAACTTGGAAGAACCGTCAGCACGGAAAGTACCTGTCAGCTGATAACGGTCGTTATAATTATACATCACACGCGCTACTCCGGAAACCAGTGCCCAATTCTGTATACCATTACTTACATCGCGGCTTTGAGCCATACTTGCATCCCACCAACCGACAGATTCCGTCAAAAGATTTTTTCCGGAAATATTCATCAGACGTTCCTCATACTTCGTTACTTCGTATACGGCAGTAGATGTCAGCGAGTGCTTATTCCACTTACCCATGTAAGTAAAGTTATTAGAACTCTGCAACATCATACGGTAGGTATCACTATTTCCCATGCTGTTCGACGGATTCACCCGTTTAGAAGAAAAACTGTATGATTTGGCATCGTAATAGTCAACACCGTTAGTTGTCGTAAAAGTCAGCCCTTTTGCAAGATTAAAACGCAAATCTACGTGTCCGGTAAACACATCAGTCATAGTTTCTCCACCTTGCAAACGCAAAATACCTACAGGATTGCTGGCTATGGAGTTAATAGGATCCTTCGCATAATTATTACCATCCATCATCTGCATAGTAGGAGAATAGTTCATGGCAATCCAGATCGGATTATCTTTTCCAGTAGCAAAAGATCCTCCTTTACGTATATTATGCGAAGCATTGACATCTGCCGTCACATGCAGCCATGGAGTAACTTGTGACGTAACATTAGCTTTAGCCTGATAGCGTTCATTCTTCGACTCTATTACAACTCCAGTCTGTCCCATATAGTTGCCGGACAAATAGAACTGAGTCTTATCATTACCAGACGATACCGCTACTTTATAATTCTGAGTAATACCTGTACGGAAAATTTCATCCTGCCAGTCTATTCCTGGATTCGTACCATTCAAATAAGCAGACATCTCATCTTGCGTTTTCTTTCCAGCATCGACCAAAGCCTGAGCATATTCACGTGAATTAAGCAAATCATAGCGTTTATATACATTTGCAACTCCAAACGAGGCATCCAAAGTTACTTGAGTAGCTCCAGCCAACCCTGTCTTAGTCGTAACCAATACAACACCGTTTGAACCACGAGAACCATAGATAGCTGTAGAAGAAGCATCTTTTAAGACTTGCATAGACTGTATATCCTCTGGATTAATGCCATCCAAACCACTTTCCCGTACAATACCATCCACTACATACAAAGGATCATTACTTTTATTAATAGAACCAGAACCGCGCACACGAATCTTTACGCTACCGCCTGGCACACCACTGTTTTCCACTTGTACACCAGAAACACGTCCTTGCAAAGCATCCGAAACCTGCGTTATAGGCTGATCCTTAAAGCTTTTATTATCAAGTACAGCAACCGCTCCTGCTACATCAGCCTTACGAACAGCTCCATAACCAATAACAACGACTTCATCCAAAGTCTTGTTATCTTCTTCCAATACAATAACCAAGTCTTTTCCGGTTTTCACCTCTTTAGTAAGATACCCGATATAGGAAACCACCAAAGTAGCGTTACTCGGAACATCCGGAATTGAAAACTTACCATCGAAATCTGTGATTGTACCATTGGTTGTTCCTTTTACCAGTACATTCACACCAATCATAGGTTCGCCTGTTTTGTCTTTCACCAAACCTGTTGCGGTTTGGGCAAAAGCAACCAAACAAAGCATACTCAAAAAGAGAGTTGAGACAGCTTTTCTAGCTAATTCTTTTAGATTCATAAGATGTGTTTTTATAGTTATTAAAATGTTTTTTAAGGTTTTGACCTTAGTTTCACTGTTGCAAAATTATTGATATAACATTACCTTGATGTGTAGTTTTTATCTTTTTATGTGGATTTATTAGGCATTTTTCACGACTTCCAATTATTCAACACAACAAAAAGAGGAGACCTCCACCAACGTAGAAGTCTCCTCTTCAAGCAATTATAAATTCAATCTAGTCTATTGGGTTCCAATTACTTTGAGTACCAAAAATAGCATCGACCGTCACCGCCTCAGCTTCTTTCTTTGTTAATTGTTTGCTCCACGCCACCCTTTCCGAAGCATTTGCGCCCT
>ENA-OOSA01000215-OOSA01000215.1-human-gut-metagenome-genome-assembly--contig:-NODE-215-length-10184-cov-6.715076_pt1 | contig 10184 bp, 7 predicted proteins | sample MGYA00241176_ERZ501210 | MGnify/ENA primary metagenome ERZ501210 (study PRJEB25962, sample SAMEA2042489) | human gut metagenome | biome: human gut; feature: human-associated habitat; material: faeces... | reverse complement strand
ATAATATGAGTGTATTCTATCTGTCGGAAATCAAGCACGGCATTTCTGATACCGATGTCCTCGAAGTAATACTTGGTACCAGCACCAATGTATTTGCGTCCCTTCACATCATAGCGCAAAGCCTCGCTGATGATGAAGGAATCCTGCAGGTATTCCAAATACTTGCTGATAGTATTGCCACTTATCTCTACTCCACCAGCCGATTTAAACGTATTGGAGATTTTCAAGACATTGGTACAAGAACCTATCGTAGATGCAAGGAGACGAACCAGCTCTTTCATTCCCTCTGGATTCTTCAAGCGATTTCGGTCCAATACATCTTTCAGATAAACGGTCTCATAAATCTCTCGAAGATAGTTTTGCTTGGCTTCTGGACTTTCCATCTGCACCACAGCAGGCAATCCACCATAAAGATAATAGGTTTCCAAAGCTTGTTGTATCTCTCCTCCTACAACCTCGTAGTATTCAGAAAAGCTCAATGGATGAATTCGGATTTCCCATCCTCGCCCTCTGAACTCTGTGATTACATCCTTTGATAAAAATCGGGCATTGGAACCAGTTACGTACACCTCAGCATTCTCTACATGGAGATAAGAATTGAGCACATCCTCAAACTCCTTTACCATCTGAACCTCATCAAGAAGAATGTAATACTTCTCCTTGTCAACTATCTGAGCATCAATATACTCTAAGAGTGCATCCGGGTCACGGAGTTTCTTGTTTCTACGGTCTTCAAGATTTACTTGTATGATATGGTCTTCCGCAACACCTCTTTCGAGCAAATGCTTGCAAAAGATGTTGAAAAGAAGAAAAGATTTACCACATCGGCGGATGCCAGTGATAATCTTTATCATCCCATTGCCTTCGGCAGAGATGAGCTTATCTAGATATTCCTTGCGCTCAAAATACATCATTTCACTGAAAATTTTTGTGTCAAGACACATATTTTTGCAGCAAAAGTACACTTTTTACACGATAACGCCAAACTTTTTCATCGATTTAACTCTTCAGAAACATAAAAAAGGGCACGATTGCTCGTGCCCAATAGCAGAAATCTTTAAGAAGGCAAGTACTGCCATAGTTGCCTAATCGATGAGATGCAGAAAACCACATCAATATCTAAAATTTTTTCTTTGCCGTAGCAAATAGCAAAGAATGTTTTTAATGCTTAATTAATATGTGTACTCTGACACATACCATTAAAACTAATGCTAGAAGAATTTGTCCTATCATCATTTTAATTTATTAAAAATATTCATCTGCGTATCTTAGATTCATCTATAGTCCGACATATTTTATCAGACTAATCTCGTTATATATGCACCTCATAGGGTGTTTAAATGCTTATTGCGAATTTCTTTATTTGTCTGACAATTTAGAAGAATCTACTGAACAGCAACTTTCTTCACACTGCCATCGCTATACTTCACGATGTTCAAACCCTTGGTAGGAGCAGACAATCGCTGACCATTAACGGAATAGCGAGAGAGTTCCTTAGCATCATTTGAGGTGATTACATTATTGATGCCTGTTGGATCAAACTCTACGATGTTCTCAAAATAACCAAATTCAGAAAGCCAATAATCATCATAAGTTCCTTTTGGAACGTAAACAGTACATTTTTTTTTGCATCACAGCCTTCAAAAACGTCATTTCCCATATTTGGTAGTTTTTCTGCATACACATAAATAGAAGTTAAACCACTACAACCATGGAAGGCGTAATCGCCAATCTTGGCAACACCAGAAGGAAGGGTTAAACTTGTTAAACCACTACAACCTTCGAAGGCGGCATTACCTATCTCGGTAACACCAGAAGGGAGGGTTAAACTTGTTAAACCACTACAGTCACAGAAGGCGTTATCGCCAATCTTATCATTAGAAGTAGGATAATAAAAACCATTAATATTATAACCTCCGCCTTCTACGATCTTTGCGTCTGACAAATCTAATACAGATAGCATTCCATCTGTATCATTACCCCGCACATCTTTCCCTGCCATTTCACGAATCATTTGCAAATCCCTACCATTTATCTCACCAATAATTTTCAGATTAGTTATCTGAAATTTCTTAGTACTGCCTATCTTATTAGGCAAAGTACCAGCTTCATCCAACTTAATGGTGATTTGTTTTGTAATCAAACCATCAGCAGCTTGAATTGACAAGCTGCCTAATACAATAAACACTACTGCCAAAAACAGTCCTTTAAAAGTAAAATTTCTCATTTCTCTATTTTTAATTGTTTTCTTTTTTTGTAGATAATATTCCATTAACCAAATCCATCAAGTCTGTTCTTTTCACCTTGCCACAAATCTGGCATTTAGAATTCATTTGAGAGTTTATTATATAATACTCCCCATCTCGTTCAATACAAGCATGAGCAAAGCTATGCCTTATATGCTTGAGAAGAGGGCTAGACACACCTATACCCTTATACAATATGGTATTAGGCTTTACCGGGAAATTCAATTCGATTTTGCTTTTGCGCGTATCATGCACTAGTAAAACCTTTTTTCTTATTTCCAGGGGCACATCTTTATAGGAGTATCCCGTATGCCTACCTGTTCCCTCTTTCTCATACTGATACAACACTCTATAAAAGAACTTAACATCCTCAGATTTCAATGTAGAATTGAACATTTCCATAACAAAAAACTATTTTTGATTATTACGAGCCGCAATAATCTTATCCCTTTCTTCTTTGGTAAAATCCTGTCCACAGCAAGTACAAACATAATCCCCAGTCTTGACAGCCACATACTCAGAATCCAAATGGGTTTCTACCTCGAAGTTTGGATGCGAACAAGGCTTATCACCCCATTCTTTACGGAGTTTTTCTGCTTTTAAGTAATCCATAGAAAATTTCCTTCCCTAACCACCTCATCACCCAAGGGTAGCGATTAAAATAAACGGAAAGCGTGGGTTCTCCTCGTCACCCGTCCCACGAACTGAGGCCTTCGCATTGCCCTGAATAGTTGAACGAGCAACGTCGAAGCCCACGCCGATATGTGTACACTTTCCCCTATACAGATATAAGACTTATCACTTGACGCAATAAGCCATATCAGTAAAGGGATGTGGCTAAACACATCCCGAGGGCATCTACCGTTGCATTGTTCGTGACTATTCATGAAGTTTGCGAAGTTTCAGTCCGTCAAGAACAAAGCGCCAAGTAAACGCTCTATATTATGTCATGATACCACTACCCTCCCAAGTCCTCGTCTCAACAATCTCTCTTTTTGAGAAAGAAAGCATCAACTCGGCGTGAGCAGAATGGGTATCTGAGTGCAAAGGTATATAAAATATTTGAAATGCCACTCCTTTTCCTGGAACTTTTTTAGAAAGAAAAGCAAAAAGATAGATGTGGGGGCACACAAGAAAGGAAATAGATGCTCGAAAACAAAGAAAGAGCGGAAAAACAACTGTTAACTCTGTTAACCTCAGTTGTTCTTCCGCCCTTTCATTTGGCAAGATGGTCTTCTTAATCCAGCCTTTACTTCAGCATCCATTCCCAGGCAGGAATTATATGCACCGTCTTACCATCCATGGTAAGCTCCTCTTTCTCATTCAGCGTAATGATGTAACCCTCAGACAAATCATAGATTTCCATCGCCTCTTGCAGGCCCTCTATTTCACGCTTGCGAGTCTTCTCATCATCCATCTTCACCGTAACCTGGTAAGCCTGGGTAATCCTTACACCTTCTCTCACCACAAAGTCACACTCTTTCTTGTCGGCATGATAGAACAAGTCGCAACCCCTTCGCAACAGTTCGATGAAAACGGCATTCTCCAGCTTTACACCATTGTTATCCGTGACATTGAACCCCATCCTGCTGATGATGGCATTATCTATAAAATACACCTTCTTCGGACTCAACATCTGGGTCTTTACCGATGGAGCATACTTCAGCAGCTGGAATATCATGTAGGTTTGCTGAATATATTCCAGATAGTTCTTGATGGTTTCGGGATGTCGGATGCCCACAATCTTTCCAAGCGAATTATAGGTAACACGCTTGGTGGCATTGCTGGCAAGATAAAACGCAAGCTCTTTTATTTCCTTGTCGTTCGTAAGAGCATTGCGAGCCATCACATCCCGGAAGATAATGCTCTCGTAAAGTGAGGATAGGTAACTGACGGAACCCGTCTGAAGATATTTCGGGAAACCACCCCTCTCCAGGAAATCACGGAAATGACCCAGCAGTTTGGAACGGCTCGCCATCAGATAGAAATCTTTCTGCGAAGGCTCAATATGCTCCAGCTGCAGGTATTCGGCAAAAGAGAAAGGATAAACCTCCACAGAGATATAACGCCCTGTGAGATGAGTGCCCATCTCCTTGCTCAGCATCCGGGCATTGGAGCCTGTCACCACCACCTTATTGCCTTCATTGTAAAGGCGCCTCACAAAGGTTTCCCAACCCGCAATGTTTTGAATCTCATCAAAGTAATAGGTGTGTTGCTCACCGAAAAGCTCAAAGAAGCATTCCTGCAAGGTTGCAAAATCTTCAAGCTTAAAGTTTACGAGACGCTCATCGTCAAAATTGAAGAAGAAATCTTTCTCCTCCAACTTATCACGCAGTTGCTGCAGCAACACCGACTTTCCACATCGTCTTACACCAGTTATGATAAGGATTTCCGAGGTGGTAAGCCATTCCTCTTCTATGTGTCGAGGGATGGCATCCTGCATAAGATGCCTGCAGTTGTCCTGCTGCTCAAATATTATTTGTTTCAACAGTTCTTTCATTGCTCTACTATTTTATGATTCGTGGGCAAAAATAAGAAAAATATCTGAAAGTAGCAAGAGAAAAACAAAAATCTTTCATTCTGAATGAACACTTTTACCTAAAACCTTTCATTTAGAATGAATAGTTTTCGATTAGTTCCTTAAAAAACAAAAGAAAGAGCGGAAAAACAACTGTTAACTGTTAACTCTGTTAACCCCAGTTGTTCTTCCGCCCTTAAACTTTATTCTGCCAGCAGCTTCTCTGCCATAGCCTTACCCAGAGCCTCGCACTGCGCCTTTACCTCTGGAGTAATCGCCTGCTTCATATCTACAGGCTCGCCCACTGGCTCGTAGTGGAGCTTGGTTTCGTTCCACTCCTGAATCTTTGCTACTGCCTTGCTTGCCCAGCAATGAGAACCGTACCAACCGAGGAGGTGGTTCTTGACGTCCTTATTGGCAAGCTCGGAGAGGAGAACCTCCATTTCGTGATAAAGACCGGCATTGTAGGTTGGAGCACCTACGATAAGGCCCCTGTAGCGGAAGATGTCGCGCAGGATGTAGCTGTGGTGAGTCTTCGAGATGTTGTACATTACGATGTTCTTCACGCCAGCCTTGCTTGCCGCACGGGCGATGATTTCAGCCATGCGCTCAGTATTGCCGTACATGGTGCCGTAGCAGATAACGAGGCCCGGCTCCGTCTCGTACTTCGACATCTTATCATACATGCCGATTACCTTTTCAATATGCTCGTGCCAAACCGGACCATGGGTTGAGCAGATGTAATCCAGCTCCACGCCAGCCAACTTCTTCAAGGCATTCTGAACAGGGATTCCATACTTACCCACAATGTTTGAGTAGTAGCGAACCATCTCCAGCCAGAAAGTCTCGCAGTTGATTTCCGTATCGATGATTCCGCCGTTCAGCGCACCGAAGCAACCGAACGCATCACCTGAGAAGAGCACCTTGTTCTTCGCATCGAGGGTTACCATGGTCTCTGGCCAGTGAACCATAGGGATGAGAACAAAGCTCAGCTCGTGGTTGCCCAGAGAGAGGGTTTCGCCATTCTTCACCTCTACCACGTCATCTGTTACGCCGTAGAAGCCTTCCAGCATTCCCAGCGTCTTCTTGTTGCCCACAATCTTGATGTTAGGGTAATATTTCTTGATGAGGGCGATAGACCCGCTGTGGTCAGGTTCCATGTGGTTGATGATAAGATAATCGATTTCTCGGTCGCCAATCACCTCGTGAATGTTCTCGAGGAACTGGGTGAAGAAATCAACCTCTACAGTATCTACCAGCGCTACCTTCTCATCGTCAATGATATAAGAGTTGTAGCTCACTCCGTTAGGCAAAGGCCAGAGGCCCTCAAAACGATGCTTATTGCGGTCGTTTACGCCTACGTAATAAATTTTGTTTATAATTTCTGTCATATCTTTTATATTTTTATAATTCCTTCTTCTTTTCTTCTCCAAATTCCTTGGAAACATAATTGTAGATGTCCTTGCAGCATTCGGTGGAGAATTCTTGAGCCGAAACAAGGAGACTGTCCCATTGCGCCTCAGATAAGCCGCGGTCAATGTCCTCGCGGGTGATTCCATCCTTGATCAGTCCGAAAACGAAACCGGCATTGAAATTATCGCCGGCTCCGATAGTGCTCACCGGTTTCATCTTCTCCGAAGGATAACTCTTGGCAAAGCCGTTCTCGGCACGAACCTCTACAGGCTCAGCGCCCTGGGTGCAGATAAACTTCTTGCAGTAGAAACTGATTTCGGCATTATAAACCTTATCCGCCTCCGGTTTCTTGTAGAGGATTCCAAAGTCCTCGTGGCTTCCGCGTACGAAATCAGCCATCTCCAGGTTCTCTATCAGATTAGGCGTAATCTTCATGATTTCGTTCTGATGAGAAGCACGGAAGTTGATGTCGTAATAAAGAATGGCGCCGTGCTCCTTCGCATACTCCAGGAAGCCGGCAACCTGAGGACGGACCACAGGATTCAGAGCGAAGAACGAACCGAAGAGCACGATGTCGCCAGGATTGATTTCCGGTGTGGCAAACTCCAGCTGGTCGTGAGGATGATCCTTGTAGAAGATGTAGTCAGCATTGTTGTTCTCGTCGAGGAAAGCCAGCGAGAGCGGCGACTTGGATTCCGGGAAGATGCTCACATTGTCAGCATTCACCCCATTATCTCTCAAAAACTGAATCACATACTCTCCTATGCGGTCGTTGCCCGCCTCGCTGATAAACGAAGCATTTACGCCCGCACGGCCCAACGAGATGACTGCATTGAATGATGAGCCACCCGGTACTGCCTCTATCGGCTTGCCGCCCTTGAAGATGATGTCAAGCACGGTTTCTCCTATTCCTATTACTTTGCGCATTGTTTTTGTTGTCTATATTTTATTTTTGGTGGCAAAGATAAGTCTTTTTGGCGATAATGCAAAATAAATGACTTTTTTTTGGGATAAATTACATTTTCAGTGTAACTTTGCACCTTGAAATGAAATACAATACTTATACACTCGATAATGGCCTCCGCATCATCCACCTGCCTTCAGACAGCAAGGTGGTGTATTGCGGTTACCAGATTAACGCCGGCACCCGAAACGAGGAGCCGGGCGAAGAAGGACTTGCCCACTTCTGCGAGCACGTTACTTTCAAGGGCACAGAGCGCCGCAAGGCGTGGCACATTCTCAACTGTCTGGAGAGCGTGGGAGGCGACCTGAATGCCTACACCAACAAGGAGGGCACGGTTTATTACTCCGCCATCCTCAAGGAGCACATCGCAAGAGCCGTAGATCTGCTCACCGACATCGTTTTCCATTCGGTTTATCCGCAAGCGGAAATCGACAAGGAGGTAGAGGTAATCTGCGATGAGATAGAGAGTTACAACGATTCTCCTGCCGAACTGATTTATGATGAATTCGAAAATATCATCTTCAAGGGTTCGCCGCTGGGCCACAATATTCTGGGCACAGCTGAGCAGGTTCGCTCGTTCAAGACAGAAGATGCGCTGCGCTTTACAAGAAAACTTTACCGGCCGGATAATGCGATATTCTTCGCTTACGGAGACATTGACTTCAAGAAGCTGGTAAGACTCTTGAAGAAGAGCTTTTTAAGTGAAGAACGAAGAGTGAAGAGTGAAGAAACAACGTTCGGCGACCGAAGGGAAAGCCAATTCAATAGTCCAGAAGCGCAAGCCCAATTCAATATTCAACACTCAACATTCAACACTCAACACTCCTTCGAGGGGCAGACGATTGTGATGCAGAAGAATACGCATCAGGCTCATGTGATGATTGGAACCCGCGCCTACGATGTGAACGACAGCCGCAGAATGCCGCTCTATCTGCTCAACAATATGCTGGGCGGACCGGGAATGAACGCCAAGCTGAATCTCGCCCTGCGCGAGTACAACGGACTGGTTTACACCGTAGAGAGCACGATGGTGGCTTATGGCGATACGGGCATTTGGAGCATTTATTTCGGCTGCGATGAGCACGACGTGAAGCGCTGCCTCAGACTGGTTCGCAAGGAACTGGATAAGTTCATGCAGAAACCGCTGAGCGAGGCGCAGCTCAAGGCCGCCAAGAAGCAGATTAAGGGACAGGTAGGCGTGGCTTGCGACAACCGCGAGAACTTTGCCCTCGACTTCGGCAAGAGCTTCCTTCACTATGGCTGGGAGAAGAATGTAGACCGACTCTACGAGCAGGTGGATGAGATTACTGCCGAACAGATACAGGCCGTGGCTCAAGAATTGTTTGATAAAGACAGGCTCACCACGCTGATTTTCAGATAATGTTGATTTTCAGACAAATAGCTCAAGTAATAAGAAAATAAAGAAGGCAACAACTTGGGGCGTCATGCGACTTCCCTCGTTGTTGCCTTCGTAATTTAATGAATTAAAAACTGCTTTTTTCTTAAAAACAACTAACAATTAACCTAAAAACTTAAACCTAAAAACCTAAAATGAAAATCTATAAAACCTAAAACGAATTCTTAACAATCTATATATGAAATCCCCAATCAGAATTTATCACGAAAACTCTCAGGGGACAGTATGAATTTCAAATGAAAAGGAGTTTTTACTCTCCTCTCTGATTTCGGAAGCCCTTTTGGCTCCCTACTGTTTTTTACTCAGCTGTGCATTGCTGCCAGCCATTTTTAATCTCGGCTCTTTTGGAGCCCTTCGCATGGCTAATCTCCGATTAAGCCAACTTGTTGCTAATAGCACCAACTTCAGCTACACATGCAACAACTACTGCGAAAATCATTCCTAATACTAACATAATCTTTTCCTTTCTTAAATTTGTTATCTTAAATATACAATCTTGTAGTTTTACCTAACAAAATCTTAACTCTCTTTATTTCTTACCTCCCGGAGGAGGATTTCTATGCTCTCTTAGCTTCGTAGCTTATTTACCGCAGTTCATTCCGAGGTTCATACCTGCGCAAGCAACTACTGCGAATGCTACTACTGCTACTGTCATTATCCCGAACATTACCATAATCTTTTTCCTTTCTTTTAACCTCTTAATCAATCTCTTCGAGATTTTCCAGAAGTCTTCAACCGAATCTCAGAACCAGGTTCCGAACCGGTCTCAAACTTGTCTCGAATCGATTTCGTAAGTTATCCTTACTGAATCAATCTTTTATCCTTTTTTCTTTTTCTGGTGCAAAGGTACAACTTTTTGTGTGCGCACACAAACATTTTAGGAGAAAAGTTTCAAAAAGCCCTTTTTTCTTGATTAAGGTCAAGAACATTTACATTCTCATTACAAATCAGGCACGGATTACTCGGATTACACGGATTTAAGTCTCTCACATCAATTAAAACACATTCATAATCTCATAGAACATCCGTGTAATCCGCATAATCCGTGCCTAATCTATTCTACGCAGCCACTCCTGGCGTTCCGTAGTGCCCGTACTTGGCGATGAAACGGGCGGTCTTGGTGAAGGTGCCGTCCTCGTTCTTCATGATGAAGCCACGCTTCTTCCAGTTGCACAGCAGGATGGCAAGCTTCGTCTTGGTGCCATGAACCTGACAGATGTTCTGAATCTCAGTCTTGTCAAAGGTGTCATGAACGTAGAGAAGAAGATTGCTCACACCGGGAGTATGGCACACAGAGCAGCTGTCTGCATCTATCGCCTCCTGCATCTGATTGCCGAAGAAACGCATCTTGCACCACAGATCATACTTCACGCTCCATACGATGAAATCCTCTATCGCCTTCTCCCACTTCTCGCCATTCGCCAGATAAAGCACCATCGCGCGGCGGAAACCATTCGCCAGACCACGCTTGGCAAACTCGGCGTAAGGCTTGTTGTAAGCCAGCTGAGCCATCTCCATAATCTCATTCTCCAGGCGCTCGATAAGCTGGCGAGCCTTACGGCACTCCTTGAAACCGCTGGCTGCGTTCAGCTGCTGGATGTAAGGAGAAAGCTGCGACTTGAACTG
>ENA-OOSA01000210-OOSA01000210.1-human-gut-metagenome-genome-assembly--contig:-NODE-210-length-10322-cov-1.753190_pt1 | contig 10322 bp, 9 predicted proteins | sample MGYA00241176_ERZ501210 | MGnify/ENA primary metagenome ERZ501210 (study PRJEB25962, sample SAMEA2042489) | human gut metagenome | biome: human gut; feature: human-associated habitat; material: faeces... | reverse complement strand
GTTTATTCCGGTGTTTTTCTTTATTTTTGCGAACTTATTAAGTAAGAAAAAAGTTATTATCAGAGATAAGAATTTTTATTTATCATGAGGAAGAAATTTATATATGTATTATGGGCTTTGCTCATATTAGGAATTTTATCGGTGGCTGCTGTCTTTACAGCCATAGCAAAAGGATGGATAGGTTATGTACCTCCTGTGGAAGAGCTGGAAAATCCGAATTTGAAATTTGCAACTCAGATAATTTCAGATGACGGGCAACTTCTGGGAACCTGGTCGTATAGTAAAGAGAACCGCGTTTATGTAGGTTACAATGACTTGTCACCTAATCTGGTTCATGCACTCGTTGCAACAGAAGATGTTCGTTTCAGTGAACATTCTGGCATAGACGCACGCGCATTTATGCGTGCTGTTATTAAAAGAGGTATTTTCATGCAAAAACATGCCGGTGGAGGAAGTACCATTACTCAGCAGTTGGCAAAACAATTTTATTCGCCGGTAGCAGACAATGTAATGGAACGCTTGTTGCAAAAACCGATAGAGTGGGTTATTGCTGTCAAGCTGGAACGTTATTATACAAAAGAAGAAATTCTGACTATGTACCTTAATAAGTTTGACTTTCTGAATAATGCCGTAGGTATTAAAACAGCAGCTAAAACTTATTTTTCAAAAGATCCTAAAGACTTGTCGATAGAAGAAGCTGCTACCCTTATCGGTATGTGTAAAAATCCATCATTATATAATCCCCGTCGTTTCAATGAACGTTCACGAGGACGCCGCAACACGGTGCTTGATCAAATGTATAAGGCCGGTTACCTCACAAAAGCTGAGCGTGATTCACTGCAAGCCTTACCGTTGACTCTGAAATTTCAGCCGGTTGACCACAAGGATGGATTGGCAACTTACTTCCGTGAATATTTGCGTAAGATAATGACAGCCAAAGAACCAGTCCGTTCGAAGTACAGAGGATGGCAACAACAACAGTATTACGAAGATTCTTTGGCATGGAAGACAAATCCTTTATATGGATGGTGTGCAAAAAACAAGAAAAAAGACGGAACCAATTACAATATTTATACAGACGGATTAAAAATCTATACGACAATTGATTCACGTATGCAGAAATATGCTGAAGAAGCTGTATACGAACATGTAGCAAAATACTTGCAACCTCGCTTCTTTAAAGAAAAACGTGGACGTAAAACTGCGCCATACACAAACGAGCTCACTCCAGAAGAAGTAAATACGATATTGGAACGTTCCGTACGTCAGTCTGACCGTTATCGTGAAATGAAAGCAGCAGGATGTTCTGAAGAAGAAATCCGGAAGGCATTCAACACAAAACACGAAATGTCTGTCTTCTCATGGGAAGGAGAAAAGGATACTATCATGACACCGTTAGATTCAATCCGTTACTACAAGCACTTCCTGCGTGCTGGATTTATGTCTATGGATCCGATTACAGGCTATGTAAAAGCTTATGTAGGAGGTCCTAACTATAATTACTTCCAATATGATATGGCTATGGTTGGACGCCGACAAGTTGGTTCTACCATTAAGCCTTACTTATATACATTAGCTATGGAGAACGGATTCTCTCCGTGTGACGAAGTAAGAAATGTAGAACAGACGTTATTCGATGAAAACGGAAAAGCATGGTCTCCCCGAAACAGTTCTAAATCTCATTATGGAGAAATGGTAACACTGAAATGGGGATTGGCAAACTCCAACAACTGGATATCTGCTTATCTTATGAGCAAGCTCAACCCATATGCACTGGTTCGATTGATTCATTCTTTTGGTGTCTTGAACAAGGACATACAGCCAACCGTATCTTTGTGTCTGGGGCCATGTGAAATTTCTGTAGGAGAAATGGTTAGTGCCTATACAGCATTTGCCAATCGAGGTATACGTACAGCGCCACTTTTCGTTTCCCGCATAGAAGATAATGAAGGTAACGTCATCGCAACTTTCACGCCACAAGTAGAAGAAGTGATAAGTGAATCAAGTGCATACAAAATGCTCGTCATGTTACGTGCTGTAATCAACGAAGGTACTGGTGGACGAGTTCGCCGCTTATATGGTATACAGGCTGACATGGGTGGTAAAACCGGTACAACCAACCGTAGCTCAGACGGATGGTTTATGGGCTTCACTCCTTCACTGGTATCTGGTTGTTGGGTAGGAGGTGAAGAACGCGATATTCACTTCGATACAATGCGCGACGGACAAGGTGCTTCAATGGCATTACCGGTATGGGGATTGTACATGCAAAAAGTTTATGCAGACAAGTCGTTGGGATATTCTCAAGATGAACACTTCGATATACCTGAGGACTTTGATCCATGCAAAGACAAACTGACTGAAATAGAAGAAGAAAATACCAGCCGATTGGATGACGTATTCTTCCAATAATTTTTTCAGGAAAAATAAAAAAAACATGCTGAAGTTTTACGATAAACTTCAGCATGTTTTTTTGTTAATATGGGCATGTTTTTTTATAGTCCTCCAACTTTGGATTTTCGGATTATTTTCTGTATCTTGCAGAAACTTGTAAAAGAAGGAGGATTGTCATGGATCGTAATCTCACATTATACCAACTATCTCCTGAACTGGCAGCTAAAGTTTTCGATCGGATCGAATCTTTCAATCGTGGAAGAATGCCTAAAGATGGTAAATATGTAATCAGTATGCCGACTCTTTATCGCCCTTATTATGGATTTTGGCGAATCTTTTCAGATGATAAAACCCCACTATTCGTACGTACACTTGCTGTAACATTCGACGCAGCAGCAGAACGAGCCTTCGCCTTACTCCAAAACTGTAATATACCTCTTGACGTACAAGACAACAGCGTTTTTGAAAGTTACTACGGACAATCAGACGACATTATTCCATTTGGCAAGTATCGTGGCAAACGTTTAGCTGAAATCTTCTATGTGGACCCATCCTACATTCTTTGGTTAGCAAATAAATTTACTGTAGAAACAAAACGGTATGAACCATTAGTATTATTGGCTAAAAAATTTGCCAAAGTACATTTTGAACTGACCGTACAGAAAAGACATATTTCTTCGGTAAGCCATTATATCGGTGAGATAGGAGAAAAGTTGAAAGATATGTTCCTCACAGTCTTGAATGTCCGTTTACAGGTTGATACATACAAAGCTGACTTTTACGTAGACCAAAACGTATTGGCTGCCGACCGTGACGGAAACCGTTTTACATTTTTCATAAAAGCTGGCGGACGTAGCCAGACACCTAAAGCATTAAGTTGTCACAGTCGCAAAATAACTCAGCACGAAGTACTGCATCTAGCATCAGCAAAGGTCATGTCACATTACGAAAGCAAGGGTGTGCATTACACACGACTGGGATATGTAAAACTGGTATAATCGGCCTGTTCCGACAGAGTGTTCAAGGCTTGTTTCACATAGTTTTTCTCCATGTCAGCAGGTTTTATAACCTCCATGTCAAACACAAGCAGATCAATATCCAGAGGAATGATTCCTTTCTGCTTACCTTCTGGGGTTCTGCCACATTTCTTTTCTATGTCCTTAAATAATATTTTTATATCCTCGAAGCCCATATCTGTTTCAACGACAGCAGCCCGGTTCAAATAAGAAGTTGTCGTTTCTATACCTTCCGGGGCAGTTTCTACTATTTCTCCCCACCGCATCTTAGGAAACAAATCTGACAGGATTTCCTCCGCCCAATTCATATGATATTCACTCTCTGTATTCGACCCCAAACAAATGATGCAACGATGCTTAGTTTTCATATTTATGAAGTTTTGACTACAAAAATAGATTTTTTTTGTAAATTTGCGTACTAATAAAAAGTACAAATACCATGAAATTTATTGGAATAATTCCTGCTAGATATGCTTCTACACGTTTTCCAGCAAAGCCATTGGCTATGCTAGGAGGGAAAACTGTAATTCAAAGAGTCTATGAACAAGTATCTGGAATTCTGGATGAAGCATACGTAGCGACCGATGATGAGCGAATAGAAAGTGCCGTCAAAGCTTTTGGTGGCAAAGTTGTTATGACTTCTGTCAATCATAAAAGTGGTACAGACCGCTGTTATGAAGCCTATTGCAAAGTAGGCAGCGGTTACGATGTTATTGTAAACATTCAGGGTGACGAACCTTTCATACAGCGCTCGCAACTGGAAGCTGTCAAAGCATGTTTTAATGATGAATCTACACAGATTGCAACCTTGGTAAAACCCTTTACCGTTGATGACGGATTTGAAGCATTAGAAAATGTCAATTCTCCGAAGGTTGTAGTCGATAAAAATATGAATGCACTGTATTTCAGCCGTTCTATTATTCCATATCAACGTAACAAAGAAAAGGCAGAATGGCTGCAAGGACATACCTATTACAAACATATCGGTCTATATGCATACCGGGCTGCTGTTCTGAAAGAAATTACAGCTCTGCCACAGTCTTCTCTGGAACAAGCAGAGTCATTGGAGCAATTACGTTGGCTGGAAAATGGTTATACCATCAAAGTCGGTATCAGTGAAGTGGAAACCATTGGAATAGATACTCCGCAGGATTTAGCTCGTGCGGAAAAATTCCTGCTTGAACATAAAGAAATAAAGTGATGACTCTTGACAGAACAATAGCTCCCCCAATACGCCAGATAGACCATTTTTCTATTTCTACTCCCGAACGTACAATCATGCCAAACGGAACGCCACTGAATATCATTCAAGTTGGCAGCGAGGATGTTGTGCGTCTGGATTTGCTCATAAAAGGCGGGCAATGGAATCAGACACAACCTTTACTGGCTATGTTTACCAACCGCATGCTGCGCGAAGGAACTCGGTCTTTGTCGTCATCACAAATTGCTGAAAAGCTGGACTATTATGGCGCATGGCTTGACTTATCATCATCGGTAAACTATGGTTTTGTGACACTATATTCATTAGGTAAGTATTTCCCAAAAACAATTGAAATATTAGCCTCGATGATTAAAGAACCGGTCTTTCCGGAAAAAGAATTATCGGTTGTAGTAGACGTAAACAAACAACAGTTTCTTGTCAACGCCCAGCGTGTTGACGTAATGGCTCGCAAACGTCTGAATCGTGCACTTTTCGGACTGTCACACCCATTAGGACGATATGCTGAACTGGAAGATTACGATCGTATTAACAGCGAAGTATTAAAAAGTTTTTACCATCAGTATTACCATTCAGGCAACTGCTCTGTTTACGTCTCAGGTAAAGTTTCTCCAGAAGTTATACATTGCATAGAGCAACACTTCGGCGAAAGCGATTGGGGAGACACTACCCGAAAAATAAAAAACGAAACTTTTGTTCCTACAACAGAAGATTGCAAACGCATTTTTGTAGAAAAAGAGGATGCTTTGCAAAGTTCTATAAAGATAGGTACATTTTCTATAAACCAACAACATCCTGACTATTTGAAGCTGCGTGTACTGGTTGCGCTGTTCGGAGGGTATTTTGGTAGCCGTCTGATGTCGAATATCCGTGAAGATAAAGGATATACCTATGGTATCGGCGCCGGTCTTGTCAATTATCCCAATACAGGTGTATTAGGCATCAGTACAGAAGCTGCAAACGAATATGTAGAACCTCTCATCGCTGAAGTCTATAAAGAAATGGATATTTTATGTTCAGAGAAAGTTTCAGACGAAGAGCTGGATATGGTACGCAATTACATGCTGGGTGATATGTGTCGTTCATACGAAAGTGCCTTTTCTTTATCAGATGCTTGGATATTCATCGAAACGTCTGGTTTGAAAAATGATTTTTTCGATCATACATTAAAAGCTATCCGTGAAGTAACATCGGATGAGCTTCAAGCACTGGCACAAAAGTATTTCTGTAAAGAAAACTTAATAGCGGTTGTCGCAGGTAAAAAAGTGTAATGATTTTATATTCTCTTTACAGAAAACACTAATTTTGAACATTCAAATAAAACGAAAAAGATAATAATGACTAGACATACATATTTATTGTTTGCATTGATGACATTTGGAAGCTTGTCCGTTTCTGCTCAAATGTCATTGGGATATTACAAATTTAAAGATGGAGCAGAATATACTGGAGAGTTGAAAGGACGTCGTCCAAATGGAAAAGGCAAAACAGTTTTTAAGAATGGAGATACATACGAAGGTGAGTATGTAAAAGGAAAACGTGAAGGAGAGGGTACATATATATTCAGTGATGGAGAAAAATATGTAGGACATTGGTATCAGGACCAGCAACACGGTCAAGGAACCTACTACTTCATGAACAACAACCGTTATGAAGGAATGTGGTATCAAGACTTTCAGGAAGGTGAGGGTACAATGTACTATTATAACGGCGATTTATATGTAGGAATGTGGCACCAAGACAAGCGAAACGGCCATGGAACATATACATGGAAAGGAGGTGCCAAATACGAAGGTGAATGGACCAACGATCTGAAGAATGGCAAAGGTGTCATGACATGGGAAGACGGTTCAAAATACGAAGGAGAATGGAAAAATGGCGAACGCCACGGGAAAGGAACATTTTATTACACCAATGGCGATAAATATATCGGAGATTGGGTAAAAGATGTACAGCATGGAAAAGGTATTTACTATTTCCAAAACGGCGAACGCTATGAAGGTGACTACGCAGACGGAGAACGTACCGGAAAAGGAATCTATGTTTACCCCAACGGAGATAAATACGTCGGCCAGTTCAAAAACGGATGGCAGGAAGGAACCGGTACATTCACCTGGCAGAACGGAGCTGTATATGAAGGCGAATGGGTAAAGAACCAGCGATCGGGCAAAGGTCATTATAAATGGGGAAATGGCGATGAATATGAAGGCCAGTGGAAAGACAATATGGCAGAAGGAGAAGGCGTACTACGTATGCAAGATGGATCTGTCTACACCGGTCATTTTTCTCGTGGTAAAGAAAATGGCAAAGGAACTATCGTAAGCAAAGACGGAGTCCGCTTTGAAGGATTCTTCAAGCAAGGAAAAAAGGATGGTCCTTTTGTTGAAACAGGCAGTAACGGAAAAATAATTCGTCAGGGAACATTCCGCAGTGGCAGACTTTTAGAGGAGAAAAAATAATGCTAAACCTATCGGAACTAACAGATAAAGTACGTGCTCTTGCGATTGAGGCAGGGGATTTTATTCGTGAAGAAAGAAAAAAATTCCATCGCGAGGCAATCGAAAAAAAACATGCACACGACTATGTGTCATACGTAGACAAAGAGTCGGAAAAAAAGATTGTAACCCGCCTAAAAGAATTACTTCCCGAGGCTGGTTTCATAGCAGAAGAAGGCAGTGGCACATTAAACGACGAGCAATACTGCTGGCTGGGCGATCCTTTGGACGGAACAACCAATTTCATTCATGACAATGCTCCGTATTGCGTGAGCATTGCCCTGAGAAGTAAAAAAGAATTATTACTGGGCGTCGTATATGAAATCTGCCGGAATGAATGTTTCTGGACATATAAAGGTGCTCCTTCTTATCTGAATGGCAATGAAATTCATGTATCTGCCATATCCAATTTAGATGACTCGTTTATAGCTCTTGGCTTCCCTTATGCAACAGAAGAATATAAGCCAATGGCCAACCATTTGGTAAATACACTCTACGGGAATGTAGCAGGACTGCGGCTTATGGGAGCTGCGGCTGTAGAATTGTGTTATATTGCAGCAGGAAGGTTCGAAGCACGTATCGAAGCTTTTATTGGTCCATGGGATATCGCTGCAGGAACAATCATTCTGCAAAATGCCGGAGGTATGATTACAGACTTCAAGGGAGGAGATTCTTATTCCTCTGGTTCACAGGTTCTGGCTTCAAACGGAAGAATCCATCGAGATTTGTTGAATATAATTGATAATCTATAAAATACTCACGTTTTATTCGATTTATCAAAATATATTTTGTATGTTTGTGTTACAAAAAAGGGAAGGACATGAATATACCAGAAATATTAGATTTTCTGAAACGCTTGTCAGAGAATAATACCCGTGAATGGTTTCAGGAACATAAAAATGAATATCAAAACGCACAAAGCAGTTTTGAAAATTTATTAGCGGATATCATTGCGCGTATTTCATTATTCGATGAAAGTATATCTCATGTTCGTCCTCATGATTGTACATATCGTATTTATCGGGATGTCCGCTTTTCGGCAGACAAATCTCCTTATAAGAATCACATAGGAGGATATATTAACGTACGTGGAAAAAAATCGAACCACTGCGGATATTACGTACATCTGCAACCTGGCAACTGTATGCTGGCAGGAGGGAGCTGGTGTATGCCGTCCAATATGCTTAAAGCTGTCCGGCAGTCGGTTGTAGATAACATAGAGGAATACCGTGCTATTGTAGAGGATCCTGATTTTAAAAAATATTTTCCGGTAATAGGAGAGGAACACTTAAAAACCTTGCCTAAAGGATTCCCAAAAGATTTTCCTTATCCGGAATATATAAAATGTAAAGATTACACTGTTGCTTATTCCATTCCTGATTCTTTTTTTGATGATCCTTGTTTTATAGAAGAAATTATAAACGTATTCAGGCAACTGAAGCGTTTTGCCGATTTTACAAATTATACAATCGATGATTTTGAATAACAAACATTTTCATATAAATTAAAACCACAAAATTGTTACTACTATGGTAATAGATAAATTAGAAAATCTTGAGAAATATGTTTCTCTGAATCCACTATTTGCACAGGCTGTGGAATTTTTGAAAACTACAGACTTAAACGCACACGAAATAGGTAAGGTTGTCTTAAAAGAGGGTGAGCTTATCGTTAACTTTGCTCAAGCACGACCCAAAACTAAGGAAGAAGCAAAACTTGAAACTCATAATAACTTCATAGATATTCAGATTCCTTTGTCGGGAGTTGAAACAATGGGATATACTCCGCGCACAGACCTTCCGGAAGAAGAATACAATGCAGAAAAAGACATCACTTTCTACAAAGGATTTGCAAAAGATTATCTGACTATTACTCCGGGTATGTTTGCTATATTCTTTCCACAAGACGGACACGCTCCTGGCGTAACTCCAGACGGTGTGAAAAAAGTCATAGTAAAAGTTCGGGCATATTAATATAAACTCTAATACTATGGATGAAGTATTGAATATCATTAAAAATGATCCTTGGCTTGAGCCTTATAAAGAGGCTATTACAGGCAGACATCAGCATGCAATTAATAAGGAAAAAGAATTAATCGGCAAGAAAACATTGTCCGACTTTGCTACCGGACATCTTTATTTTGGCATGCATCGCACAGAAAAAGGTTGGACTTTCCGTGAATGGGCTCCTAATGCTACTGAAATTTATCTGATAGGTGATTTCAATGGATGGCAGGAACAAGCCAAGTATAAATTGAAAAGAGTCAAGAATACAGGTAACTGGGAAATCAATCTTCGGGAAAATGCGATAAAGCATGGAGATTTATATAAGCTGAAAGTTTATTGGGAAGGAGGTTGCGGAGAACGTATTCCTGCATGGGCAACACGTGTCGTTCAAGACGACCAGACTAAAATTTTCAGTGCACAGGTCTGGAATCCTGATAAACCTTACAAATTCAAGAAAAAAGTTTTCGTACCGAATGTGTCACCTTTAATGATTTATGAGTGTCATATTGGTATGGCGCAGGATGCTGAAAAAGTGGGGACTTACAACGAATTCCGTGAAAACATCCTTCCACGCATAGCTAAGGACGGCTATAACTGCATTCAGATTATGGCTATTCAGGAGCATCCCTATTATGGAAGTTTCGGTTATCATGTATCAAGCTTCTTTGCTCCATCGTCCAGATTTGGTACGCCCGAAGAGCTGAAACAGCTTATTGATACAGCTCATCAGATGGGAATTGCCGTAATTATGGACATCGTTCATTCGCATGCGGTAAAGAACGAAATGGAAGGTTTAGGTAACCTGGCTGGTGATCCTTGCCAATATTTCTATCAGGGAGATCGCCGTGAACATCCGGCATGGGATTCATTGTGCTTCGATTACGGTAAGAACGAAGTTATTCATTTCTTACTCTCTAACTGTAAATACTGGTTGGAAGAATTCCACTTCGATGGTTTCCGTTTCGATGGTGTAACATCTATGCTTTATTACAGCCACGGACTGGGAGAAGCATTCTGTAACTATGGCGATTACTTTAATGGTCATCAAGATGACAATGCCATTTGCTATCTGACACTTGCCAACAAGCTGATACATCAGGTCAATCCTCGTGCCATTACAATTGCCGAAGAAGTTTCAGGTATGCCGGGACTTGCCGCACCTTTCAATGACGGAGGTTACGGTTTCGACTAT
>ENA-OOSA01000206-OOSA01000206.1-human-gut-metagenome-genome-assembly--contig:-NODE-206-length-10677-cov-2.408868_pt1 | contig 10677 bp, 8 predicted proteins | sample MGYA00241176_ERZ501210 | MGnify/ENA primary metagenome ERZ501210 (study PRJEB25962, sample SAMEA2042489) | human gut metagenome | biome: human gut; feature: human-associated habitat; material: faeces... | reverse complement strand
CCCTTTACAAGTGATTTCTACTGTAGAGAATTTGCTATCTCGCCAGCAAGCTCTGAAGGATTATTTTAATTCAAGTCTTTCTGCTGTTAAAATAAAAGATGGACGAGAATTACATCCTGATGATGAGAAGTTTTTGGAAGATGTTTCAGGTCTAGTTGCAGAGCATATAGATGAAGAAGAATTGAATCCAGTTTGGGTGGCTGAAAGATTGGGAATGAGCAAGGCTTCTTTGTATCGTAAGTTTAAGGAAATTCTAGATAAAACTCCTGGAGAATTTATACGAAGTATTCGGTTAGAACATGCAGCTAAATTATTACGGACAACTCAATTAACTGTGAGTGAAATCATGTTTCGCTGTGGATTCTCTAATAAATCGTATTTTTATCGTGAGTTCCTTAAACAATATGGATACTCACCTAAGGATTACCGAAACCGAGAAAATGGAAAATAATTTAAGTTTGAGTTCTGAACTTAAAAAAAGGACAGAACTCAAATTACTTATTCCTTAACTGTGCAGTAGCAAGCGGGATACTGTTTCACGGTCAGTATTCAGTTGGGCAATCAGTATTTCCAGACTATCAAATTTTTGTTCTTGACGGATAAATTCGATAAACTCTATCCGCATATGATGATTATAAATATCGCCTGAAAAATTGAGTATATGAACTTCAATACTTAGGTTGGATCCATTGTCAACTGTTGGACGATGACCGATATTCAGCATGCCGGCATAACGTATTTCGTCAATATACGCATATACAGCATATACTCCTTCTTTGGGAATTAGTTTATCGGGGCAGGAGGGGAGAAGATTGGCTGTAGGAAAGCCTAACTTGCGTCCTACTTTATATCCGTCCACGACAGTTCCATCCAGGTAATAGTGATAGCCTAAATAATGATTTGCATGTTGTATATCACCGTCTTTTAAGACCTTGCGTATGACAGATGAACTGATAGACACTCCATCCTCTATCAATGCTTGTGCGCGAATTACTTCTATACCCAATTCCTTTCCATATTGGCAATAATCATCGAAACCTTCGCAGCGGTTGTGCCCGAAGCGATGGTCATAACCAATAACCAAAACACGGACATTAAAACGTTCTCGGAGTAATTGCATGAACTCACGTGCGGAAAGCAGGGACAGTTCTTTGGTAAATGGTAGCATGATGCAGTAATCTGCTTCCGTTTGCTGGATGAGAGATGTCTTTTGTGGCAGACAAGTAAGCCATTGAGGACGGTAACTACTTTGCATAACCTGACGTGGATGTACCGGAAAGGTTATGAGAGCACTGTGGAAGTTTCTTTGCCGGGCTTCTTTGCAAACCTGTTTGATGAGGAAACGATGGCCGCGGTGTAGTCCGTCGAAACAACCTATAGTTGCTACACAAGGTAAAAGTGTCTGCTTAATCTCGTCTGTTATGATTTTCATGTAGGATTTTATTTAATTAAATCGCCAAGATCAGTTCCTGGTGTGTAGTGGGCTACCTGTATACCTGTTGAGGCAGCTGCCTGACAATTGACTTCCGCATCATCAATAAACAGAGTTTCTTCCGGATGAAGCTCTGCTTCTTGTAAGGCAACTTGGAATATCGCAGGGTCAGGTTTCGACAGATGCATACGATATGAGAGGAAAATACGTTCAAAATATGTTTTATAGTCCTTTCCGTTATGGCAGAAAGCTTGTCTGGAACCATATTCCCAATGAAGTTCATTTGTATTGCTCAATAAGAATAGCCGGTAGCTTTTGCTTAATTCAGCAAGCAGATGGAGCTTCTCTTCAGGAATTGTAAGCAGTTCCATATTCCACATCCGATCAGTTTCCTCATCGGTAAGCGGTTGGCTGATGTACTTACGTATGGCTGCACGAAATTCAGGGGTACTTATATTTCCACATTCGTAATCGCGGAAAAAGCCCAGTTCATTAGTCCCTGTCAGCAGATTGCGTACATTGACTGCTCCCGCCTGTTCGAAGGTGCTGATACACCCTTCTAGATTCAGGTCTATCAATACGCCTCCCCAGTCGAAGATGATATTTTTTATTTGCTTATTCATTTTATAACCAATGTTTGTGACATCGATTTATTTGTTCCCCAGGCGTTTGATTCCTCTCCATATTTCCCCTATCCATAAAACAAATGATGTACCTCCGATGATATACAGCCATTCGTTTAAAGGAAGAGGCTCAGTACGGAATACTTTGCCGCCAAAGCTGACGATGAGTATCTGGCCTACAAGAATAATGATAGCGACACTTAGCATTCCTAAAGCATGGCTGGCATCCTTGAAGATTGAATGGTTAGTGCCGAATACACTTGCATTGAACAGGTTCCAGAACTGCAACATCACAAATATGGTGAAAAAGACTGTCAGATGATGTGTGTCCATTCCACCTGGGAGATTTTTGAAGTAGACCAGTAATCCCATCAGAATAGCAAGGAAGCCTAAGCCTACACCAAAGATATTATTACGCATAGCAGGGGTGATGATGAAATCTGTGCGACGGCGAGGCTTTTCGTTCATTACATCCATACTTGGTGAGATGGAAGCAAGAGCCATAGCTGCGAATGTATCCATAATCAGGTTTACCCAAAGCATTTGCGTTACGGTAAGTGGCAAGGCTGTACCGAAGAATGCACCCAGCAATACACTTAACAATGCAACAACATTGATTGTAAGCTGGAATACGATAAAGCGCTGGATATTTTTATACAGTGAACGTCCCCACATTACAGCAGTTGCAATGCTGTGGAATGAATCATCCAGCAATGTGATGTCACTGGCTTCTTTTGCTACAGATGTTCCTGTACCCATTGACAATCCTACTTGTGCGTGATTTAATGCAGGAGCATCGTTGGTTCCATCTCCTGTTACTGCTACGACAGCTCCTTTTTGTTGTAACAACTGTACTAAACGCTGCTTATCCATAGGACGTGCGCGACTCATTACTTTCAGATCGAGTACGCGTTCAAGGGCTTCTTCATCGCTTAATGCAGCAAATTCAACTCCGGTAATACGGTTACGCTCTGTATCTTCAGGTTGCCAAAGACCAATTTGGCGTGCAATTTCTGTAGCTGTTCCCGGAGTATCTCCTGTTACAATCTTTACTCCAATACCAGCTGACTGGCATTTTTTTACAGCATCGGGTACGTCTGGGCGAATCGGGTCGCTGATTGCAAAGATTCCCAAGAAAGTCATACCGCCTTCGCCGACTAGTTCTGCACAGTCGTCAGAAGCGTTTTCCGGAATAACTTTATAAGCTATACCAAGTGTACGCATAGCTTTATTCTGGTAAGCCAGCAACTGTTCGTTATACTTATCAATCTGAGCTTTATCCAGGTTACATTTGCCCATTACAATCTCTGGGGCACCTTTGATGTAGAGTATCCGTTTTTTCTGAATCGGCGAATCTACTAATGTAGCCATGTATTTGCGTTCCGTAGAAAAGGTCAATTGGTTAATGACTTTAGCCTCTTCACGCAGTTTCATGTAATTCTGTCCTTTACCATTTAACCAGAGTAAGAGAGCTATTTCGGTAGGGTTTCCTACGCCCGAAGGTTTTTCTCCTTCCACCTTTTCTTCAAGGAATGCAGTAGAGTTGGCAGCTATTCCTTCCGCTATCAGTTCAGGCTGGCTTTCATCGACCTGTGCCTCGTATACTTGCATCAGATTTTGTGTAAGAGTTCCTGTCTTATCTGTGCAGATAACAGTGATAGCACCCATTGTTTCACAAGCATGCATTTTTCGTACTAAGTTGTTCGTTTTCAGCATACGTCGCATGTTGAGGGCAAGGCTGAGCGTCACACTCATCGGCAATCCTTCTGGGACAGCTACAACAATCAAAGTGACAGCCATCATGAAATATTTCAGGACAATACGTGCTATTTCTAGCCATTGATGCCAGTCAGTAACTTCTGTTACCGTGAGATATTGGTATAAATCTTTGCTGGTGAATATGATAAAGGTCAGTGCTGCGATTGTAAACCCTGCTTTACCTATAAGGTTTGCTAATTTGGTAAGCTGAATATTCAGTGGTGTTTGTTCCTGACTTTGTTCTGTAGACTGACGGGCTACTTTACCGATTTCTGTAGCATCTCCAACACGTTCTACGCGCATGATACCATGTCCGTCTGTAATGGTCGTACCACGCATTACAGAATTCGAGGGGTATGTTGCTTCTTCGTCGAAGTGGGCTTCATCGGTTGTTTTGTTTACCATTAACTCTCCGGTCAGTGTAGATTCGTTGACTTGCAAAGAAACAGCTTCCACCAGCATTCCATCGGCAGGAACTTCTTCTCCGGTATTTAGGATGACGATATCTCCTACAACAATATCTTTACGCGGTATTTCCTTTATCTTTCCATTACGAATTACTGTTACGGGAGTTTCTTCGCCCACGGCATTCAGCAAATCAAATTTTTTATTGGCATCGTATTCAAAATAGAATCCAATTCCAGTTGCCAGAAAAATAGCAAAAAATATACCAATTGTTTCAGCATATTCATTCTCAATAATTGAAATGATAAGTGAAAAAACTGCCGCAACTAATAATACTCGGATAACAGGATCCTGAAATTTCTCCAAATAAAGTTTCCATATGGAAGGACGTTTGGGAGGAGTTAATAGGTTTACTCCATTTTTTTCACGGCTCGCAATGACTTCCTGGTCGGTAAGTCCGGTCAAATGAGATTCATTTGTGTTTTGTGACATAATGCCTAGTTATTAATTGATTAAGTAGCACAAAAATACAATATATATTGATATGCCTATATATATTTGTTTTTTTTATAAAAAAATCCTCTTAAATGTTGCAAGTTTCAAGCTAATCTATTACTTTTGCACTCGGATTTAAGGGATTACCTTAATATCGGACTTGTAGCTCAGTTGGTTAGAGCAACAGACTCATAATCTGGAGGTCCCAGGTTCAAGCCCTGGCTGGTCCACAAAGAATACCAAGCAGTTACGAATTTCGTAGCTGCTTTTTTTATGTCCTTGCGTAAGCAGAGAGGCAACATGGATCAACGTAAAAAAGAACCGCCTGTATGCGCAAACTCTGCGGATACAGGCGGATTTTACACAAATTTGCAAATATATTTAGCAAATCTGTTAAAAAAAGCAGGCATTTTTCTTCATTCCTTTACTCCTTTATTCTTAAGTAAAGGATATGAAGAATTGTAATTTTTTATTTTATAGCTATTGGAGTTTCCAGATCAATAATATTTAATGCACTTCCTCCTCCGTTTGCCAGACCATCCATACCATTAGGTGATGCATCTTTTACATAACATGTTCCTCCTGATTCAAACTGATCAGTTCCATTGAGCTTATAGTAAGCTGCCAGACCGTCTGAATTCGGATCAACGTTCAGCATGTTTTGTTTAATTTGGTTTTCTGTGCGTGCAACATTCCAAAGTCTTACTTCACTCATGTAACCATAGAATGGACGTTCTCCCCACATAAACCCGGCAACCTTACCGATGAAGAATCCTCCTGATCCTTCTGAAGCTAAGTCGAAACTTGGGGTATCCCATGTAGATTCAGCAGCTTTACTACCATTGATGTAAAGAACTGTTTTACCAGAAGGCTGATCATAAGTGAATGCTACGTGGTACCATTTACCTGTTTCAAATGCTTGAGTAGAATGATACTGTTTGGTTCCTGCAATCTGAATCCAATCATTATGACCATCTGGTAAAGCTGTGTCACCAATACGAAGAATCAAAATTCCTTCATTACCCATAATGGTATTATTGCTCAGCAGTTGATTAATATAGATAAGTGCTTCATAAGTTACAGACTTATATATTGTTCCACTAGCCAGAGGAATCTTAATGTGATTACTTTGGAACTGAGCAGCTTTCTTAATCTGTACGGGCTTGGTTATGACAAAGTAAAGAATGTCAGTTCCTGCAATAGTAGGGATGGATGAAGATTGAATACATACAGGGAGCAGATAAGATTTACCTTCTTCTATATTTCCTAGATTTGAAAATTCTATAGGTACTTTTTCTGAGTAAATTGTTCCACTAGGTATGCTTGTTGTATTACTTCCTAATTTCACATTAGACGCATTAAGCATTTCATAGTTAGTCCCGTATTTCTTATTATATTCGTTTACTACATTCTGTCCTGCAATACTATAGCATACTTCAACAGGAGAGGAGCATGCAGAAGAAACTCTGGATTGTAATTCATAAATGATAGGTTTATCATCTAGAACTTCAATAGTATGTTCTTTGCTTTCGAAGTAAACTTTTGCTTCCAGCAGGTCGCTTTCACTGTCATTGCAACTGTTCAGCAATACAGCTATGGTGCAAAACGCCAAATATTTTAATAGTTGTTTCATATCTTTAGAATTTCATGATTCGTATTATTTTTTCCCTTGATTGGCTTTCCATTCGTTGAATACCTGTTGATTGATTTGAATTGCCTGACGCATCCATTTATAATCGGGGGTATTGTCATAGTCATTGTCAAAACGATAGGCACCAACTCCTCCTTTGTACCCTTCGGCTGGCATCCAAGCTGCTTGTTGAAGTAATTTTCCACCTGAAGTAGCGAAAGATTCAAAGTTTTCTGTGATAATTAGTTTTTCCGGGATGTTACCGGGACTTGTATAATCTGGTGTTCCATGACCATACGATTGAGTAATCCAGTAATCTACATATTCTTCCATTTCTTCAGAAAAATAGTTGATATAACCATCGATACACAATAGCTTGTGTCCCTTTCCTTCAGGATCACTTTTCGGACCAATATATTTGCCCATTTCTTTAACCAGTACCTGGATTGTTGTGTTATTCAGTGTTCCGTCTGAATCACTAAAACCAGCTCCCGGTTCCCAGTCGATATCAAAGCCGTCCCATTCACTGACAAAAAGTGAATCACAAAGTGCTTTAGCGTATTTGGCCAAGGCTTGATTCAATTCTTCCGTATTATCGAAATTGTGCGATTTGAATCCCCAGAAATCCCAGCGTGCGTATTTTTTTGCTGCTGCAAGTTCTGAGTCAGACCATCCTTCTTCGGCTGCCTGTTTTTCAATCTCATCGTAGATATATTCGGGAGTTCTGCCTTTTCCCAGGTGAGAAAGTAAGCTAACTTCCAGCAGTTTGATTCCTTTTACTTTCTGTGCAAATTCTTTGTCTGCCTTCTGTGCTTCAGTGATTTCATATCTTCCCGGAGCACCACTCCACATGGAGATGATATCCATACTGTCGGGTACTGAAGATAAGTAACCTTTTCTCATTACACCTGAAGGAGCCCAATTTGAGAACCAGCCGAAAGCAACCGGACGTCCGTAGTTCTTAGCTGTTTCCTTATAGGCACGTAAGTTAGCGTAATATTCACTGTCTCCTAAAGTGTTATATCCGCCGATGTGTTCTACTTCTATGTTTTCTACATCGGTACAAGAGGTTATCATTGCTCCCAATAAAGGTATGATGTATAATAATTTTTTTAGTGTTTTCATGTCTTTACTGTATTAATTATTCGGTTATTATTTGCAGTCCCACCACAAGTGTGTACTAGGTAAGTCCTGTCCGTTGCTTAGCATTTTAACGGCTTCGTTATAAATCTTCTGTCCGTCAGCTGTTTGGTAGAAACTGATAGGATAAATCATTCGGCGAATACCTCCTTCTGTTGTAACTCCTTGGCTGCTACCTCTGTTTGCCATAACAGGATTCAGTTTAGGATATCCGGTTCTTCTCCATTCTGTCCAGGCTTCTTGTCCGTTAGGGAAAAGAGCAATCCATTTCTGGATCATGATTTTTTCGAGTTTCTGTTCCGTATTACCTTCAAATTTTACGGTTGTGGCGCAAGGAGCAGCAAAACTACAAGAATAACTTCCACCAACTTCATGCTTGATCGGGGTTTTACCAGAATTCATGTAAGCATCTACGGCTGAGCTGATTCCGTTTTCCTGGAAAGACATTTCAATACCTTGCTTATACAAGTCTTCTGCATTTCCAAATTCACCGCCCCATATTAAAGCAGCTTCAGCTCGCAGGAAGTAGACTTCGGAAGCACGTAACCAGTAAGTTGGTGTAGCTGCTTGTATGTTAGGTTTAGAAAACATCTTATATTCGTCATTCTTTCCATATAGATGTCCTGCAGGAACTGCCTGATACTGTTTCCCATCGAACGCTTCTTTTCCTTGTGTACTTTTAGAGTCTACTGGCAAGAAGTAAGCACTTAATCGAGGGTCTTCATATCCCATTAAGTAAGAGAACATAGACGAACCCATGCGAGATTCATCATATTGTTCAGACAACCAATAGATGTTGTTTCGGAATGTGTATCCGGCTCCTGTACTCATCTGTGCTTCATCGTCTTTGGCAGTCATGACACCAATGGAATGGTTCAATGCCTGTGAAACATATTGTTTCGATAAGGCTTCATCGGCGTAGCGGACACGCATAGCAAGACGGAGTAGCAGAGAATTTGCATATTTTACCCATTTTGTCGAGTTACCAGCATATACAACATCATATTCACTCATAACCTCTACACCATTTTCTGCCTTTTCTGTCAGGATCTCAATGGCTTCTGTCAGATCTTTAAATATAGCTGTATAAATATCTTTCTCGGAATCGAATGGGATATTCATGGTAGCATCGGCTGCATGTGAATAAGGCATCGGACCGAAACATTCCAATGCTTTGTGCCAAGCTGAAATTTTCAGGATTTGTGCTAAGGCAAATACTTCAGGAGTATTGTTTTTCTCGGCTGCGGCTTTCAGCTTTTTCCATGGGTCAAGTGCGTTGGTATATGCACGTTTATAAGTTCCGGAAATCCAGCTGTCATTCAAGAAATAGGTAACGTTACTGTTTCCACCTCCCCATGTATTGTTTTGTCCGAAGAAACCACTCCAGCAGTCAGCCGATAAGTGATAGTCTGTTTGATACTGATTGATAATGTCAGTATCATCTGCCTGTGTTCCTACTGGAAATACTGTACGTTCGATAGTAGTGATTAAACCACCTACAGCAACTCCGTCCATGACTCCTTCTTCATCGGTCAGCTCAAATGGATTGGTGTTGATTTCTTCGTAATTGCATGATGCCAATAGTGACACTGCAAATACGCCTGCTATAAATTTATATTGGTTTATCTTTTTCATAATCAAAGGGTTTGTTTTTTATAGTTTAAATTTAATGCCAAAACCGAAGCTGCGTACGCTGGGTTGCATGAAATAATCATTACCTTGTCCGTAAGTGCTTGTTGACGGTGTTAGCTCAGGGTCAAAGGGAGCTTTGCAATATAACATCCATGGATTGTTAGCAATGAAAGAAACGGTAACATCTTTCAGTACATTGGCAAACCATTTGTCTGGCATTGTATAACTGAATGTCATTTCTTGCAAGCGAATATTTGTTGCGCTGTACAGGTAGTATCCTGAAGTTTCGTAACCTCCTGTACCAATCATTTGGTAGTATGTCTTTGCATCTACCCGACCTTGTCCAGGGAACAGAGCACCTCCGGCGTCACGAGCTTCTGCAGAACGTTTGGATACACCGAAACGGTCGAGGATAGCTTCGGTAGAAGAAGTAACCACTCCACCAAATCGTCCGTTGATTAAGAAGCTGAATCCAAATCCTTTATATGACAGGGCATTGTTCCATCCCATGTTAAAGTCTGGAGATGTCTTTCCTAAGTATACAGGCTCACCTCTTTCCAGACCGAAGGTTCCGTCACTTTTTACTTCAACATATCCCTGACTATCTTTCTTGAAGAAAGTGTTTGCATAAATATCGTGAATACTTCCACCTTCTTTCAGAATAACGCGACCATTGTCCTTCAGTACTTCCGGGATGTTAATCGGAGCTTCCATCAAATCGGTATGATAGTCTTTCACCATTTCCTTAATCTCATTTATATTCTTTGAGAATGTAAATGTAGAAGAAACAGCTAGACCGTTTTTAAACTTATCATTATAGCCGAAAGAAGCTTCCCAACCTCTATTTTCTACGTTACCTGCTTGCAGGTAAATCTTCTGATAACCGGTGAATTCCGGTAAATCTCCTAGGAATGTCTGGTTGTATGTATTCGATTTATAGTAAGTAACTTCTGCACTGAATTTGTTCCACAGGCGTAAGCTAACTCCCACTTCGTAAGATTTGGTGCGTTCAGCTTTAAAGTCAGTGAATGGATAAATATATGTCGGCGACGGAATACCTCCGACGATTGGAGTTGTTACTGTACCAGGAGTTAATCCAGAACGAGAAACTGGAGCACCAACTTCTGTATAAGAACCACGTACTTTCAAATAAGAAATAAATTCAGGAAGCTGTACCATTTCCGAAATAATACCAGACAAACCGATAGAAGGGTAGAAGAATGATTCTTCGTTGGTATTTACCAGACGAGAGTTCCAGTCGTTACGTCCGGTCAAGGTTAAGTAAAGCATACTCTTCCATCCCAGTTCGACGTTGCCGAAAATAGCATGGTTACGGATACGGCTGTCACCGCCTTTTTCTGAAGTACGGCCGTTTGACGGGTCGATATTGGAAACAGCAAATTTGTTAGGAACTTTCAGTAAGGTTCCTTTATATCCTCTTTCCAATGCCCAATAATTGGAATAACTCCATCCAAGGTTGGCAGAAATATTAAAGTCTTTGATCTGCTTATTAATATTTACCATGAAGTCAGCATATTCCTGACGGTCATTGTAATTGCTAT
>ENA-OOSA01000190-OOSA01000190.1-human-gut-metagenome-genome-assembly--contig:-NODE-190-length-11240-cov-6.108002_pt1 | contig 11240 bp, 10 predicted proteins | sample MGYA00241176_ERZ501210 | MGnify/ENA primary metagenome ERZ501210 (study PRJEB25962, sample SAMEA2042489) | human gut metagenome | biome: human gut; feature: human-associated habitat; material: faeces... | reverse complement strand
ACTCCTGAATCTTGCACTTCTTGCGCAGCTCAGTATTGCTCCAGCTCTTCGTGTTTCTCACAATCAGGTGCACGCCTTCCACGCTGGCAGCTGTCACCTTCTCCTTGGTATCCTCCGCCCTGGAGCTCATACCGATGGAGAACAATCCGAGGTCAGAGAGACGCACGCTCTTGCCGTCGAGAATCAGCTCCTGCAGATGGTCGAGTGCATCCATCAGCACACCGTGGATGGTACCACGAGAGTAAGGCGAGCCGTGGTCGGAGATATGCGATACGAATCCCTCGAAGTCCACTTCGCGGTCGGTTACCGAAGTAGCATACCACTTCTTCTTACCTGCGTTTTCACCAGTCTGAGGTGTGCGCTGTACTTTACGATATTTCAATGTTCCTTTTACTTCCATAATCTTAAATTTTTAAAGGGTTAATAAATTGTTAACTTTGTGGGTTACGCTTTGTCGAGTGCAGCCTTTCTTCGAACGACGATGCAAAGATACTGCAATTTCCCGATGCCACCAAATTTCAGCGTGTGATAAGGCGCGATTTTCAGCACACTTTCAATCCGAAACCTGTTAAACAATCTAACTTGCCGTTTTGCGCCCCGCGACTCATACTTTTTCAGAGAGGAAAACATAGAGTTGCGCACTTAAATACTTTGTTTACAATAAAATAGAAAGATACAAAATGGCATAAGAAATCTCCCTCAGTTCCTCAGTACTCAGTTCCTCAGTTTTTCTCTGACCCTTCACTTTTATCTTAATTTAGAAGCTTATTATATATATAATAATATTATATATATAATAAAATATAATTACTTACAATTTGTAACCATCAAGTATACCCCCTAGAACAAAACTGAGGAACTGAGTTCTGAGGAACTGAGTCATTATCGCCGGTAAAAAGATACTGATTTCCTATCCCTTACGTCGCGTTTCACGATATCCCTTATCTTTTTACGGTAGCTCCTTGCAATACTCCCGTTCTCCAGTTCTATCCTTCTCCTGATTCTATTGATAACTTGCCCATTTTCTCAATTTTTATCAGAAAAGAACGCCTAAAAAGGCAAAAAATAGCAAAATAGAGCATTTGTTTTGAGTTTCAAGTGGTTGTGGCAGTCTTTGGCTTTAGTTGTCAGTGACAAGGAAATAAGGAAAAAGCAGATTAGAGAAGTAGAAACGCTTTCAAATCATTACCCAATGGAAACGCCCTAATAAGCATTTTTAACGGTGGCGGTTCATATTTCCCCATTCTGCGTAAGTTTTGGTTTTGCCATGCAACTCTCATAGTTTAATTTTGCACCGAACAAAAAAGTAAGAATTATGAGATGCACTTTCAAGACAGTCTTCTATGTAAATGGAAGCAAGGAGAGAAACGGAATTGTCCCTATCATGGGACGTGTGACAATCAACGGAACTATCGCACAGTTCAGTTGCAAGCAGAGCGTTACCAAGGCTATCTGGGATGCCAAGGGCAACAGAGCCATAGGCAAGAGTAAAGAAGCCAAGGAGGTGAATTTTTCGCTCGACAACATCAAGGCTCAAATCGCCAAGCATTACCAACGACTTTCCGACCGTGAGGCGTTCGTTACCGCTGAAATGGTGAGAAACGCCTATCAAGGCATAGGCACCGAATACGAGACCTTGCTCAGAGCTTTCGACAAGGAGAACGCAGCCTTTGCCAAGCGTGTAGGCAAGGACAGAGCCAAGAACACTTACAACAAGTATCTTGTGGTGAGAAAGTACGTTGCCGAGTTCATCAAGTATCAGTACAAGCGCAGCGATATGTCCATGAATGAGCTTACTGAGGAGTTCATCCGTGACTATTGCCTTTACTTGAAAAATGTGGTAGGGCTTGCGCAGTCCTCCATTTGGATTTACTCCATACCTCTGAAACATATCGTTACGGCGGCACACTACAACGGCAAGATACCGAGAAATCCGTTTGCCATGTACCACGTTGATCCAGACCATAAGGAACGTGAGTTCTTGACCTTGGACGAGCTTACCGCCATGACTGAGATAAAGTTGGAAGACCCCAACATGGCATTTGCGAGAGACCTTTTTATCTTTGGCAGTTGGACAGGTATAGCTTTCATCGACATCAAGAACTTGACGGAAGATAACATCACCATGGTAAACGGTGCTCCTTGGATAGTGTCCAAGCGTCAGAAGACAGGCGTACCGTTCCGAATCAAGCTGTTGGATATTCCTATGCAGATAGTTGAGAGATACAAATCTTTCAGAAACGGCAATCACTTGTTCAACATTGGCAACCTTGACAGCATCAACAAGCGCATCAAAAAAGTAGCGGTAATGTGTGGCATCAAGAAACGAGTTTCATTTCATGTCTCCCGCCATAGTTGGGCTGTTTTAGCATTGGAGTATGGTATGCCAATAGAGAGCGTTAGCAAAATTCTCGGTCACACGAATATCACCACGACACAGATATACGCCAAGGTGACAAGCAGCAAACTTGACCATGATATTTCTGTCTTTGAAAGTCGAATCAAGGGGCATTTGCCTGTAATGGGAGGAATGGCATGAAAAGGACAACTATCACTATGGACGGAAATGGGATACTTTCCATTCCGTCCAACTTAGAGGAACTGTGGATGAGTGAGGGAGAGTTGGTTGATATACTTTATGTTACCGCTCCGAAACTCAACTCAGTGATACGAGCCATATATAAAGAAGGTATGTTGTCTATGTCGGAAGTCCAATGCAAGGACGAAACTCCCGTTAGTGTTTGGCAAACGCTGTATAATTTTCCTATGATAGTTGCCATTTGCTTTCGTCTCCACTCTTTTGGCGCAGCACAACTTCGTGAAGTTATCCTCAAGAGATTGTACGAAACAAAAGAGAAAACAACTATTGTCCTGCAACTCAACGGAGGGACGAATGCCTTTTGTTGAAATTGGTCGTATCTTTGACGCTTCGGTTGTTCACTGTCGTATAGAAATGCACTTGTAATGTGATAAAGATATATCCATGCAAAGAATAGTGTAAGCATATATACATTGATGTCATACGTTTTACATGTTTATCGTATGACATATAAAACGTATGACATGCAGGAATACATTTTTGTTCATCCTGAGGAATGGTATTCTATGTCCCCAATTCTTCGGGATTTATTTGTTTCATCCTTTGGACATAGCGAAAACCGAGTCGTTCCTTGGAGGCTTTGCGCCTCCAGCCACTTGGGCGAACCACCGCAGTGTTTTCAATGGTATTAGGTTTTATTCTTGCCAAAACATTGTGTCCACAAAGACACAGCAAGGTATGTTTCGAGTTACTCGAAACCTTTTGGGTTACTCCCAAAGACCTTGCCATAAATGGATGTATTTCTCTCCAAAGTTGAGAAATAATAAAAACTTTATTTTACAACACCTGTTTTGTTAGGTTTACATTGTTAGTTTTACAGTGCAGACACACTCTCTTCCCCTCAGTAGATAGTTATACGTGAAGGTATTGACGGAATTATAGATAGTGTATGCATATTGGCGTTGATTCAAAATGTTCCTGATGTCAAAAGAAATCTTCATGGCTTTCTTCCTATATGACAACCCCATATCGAACAAACTCATTGTCTTTGACACATCTTTCGTCAATTCATTCTTTACAATGTCAGCAGAAGTGTCGAATGTAAAGCCATCGAATGGCATGAGTTTCAATGACACTTTGTGTTGTTGGCTCAGATAGCTGTTGTTCTGATACTTCGTGGAAAGATAAGTTTTGGCAAACATTCCGTTATAAGCCAACTCCACATACTTGCAAGGCTGTGAAGTCAGATATGGGGAGAATGCCCAACTCTTCCATGTGTATTTCTGTTGATTGTCGTTCTGCAAAGTCGTTTGTCGCTTCCATTGGTAGCCACCATTCAAGGAAATCTTTGTCTTGATGGGTTCTATAAATTTAGTGACACCAACTTGCCCCATAAAACTTCTACCTGTATTTGGGGCATATATCTTCGACATCGTGATGAGAGTAGAACTTGCATCTTGACTCATCAGTAAGTTGTTCTTTTCCTGATTATATAGAAAGTCTGCATTGAAGAACCACATTTTCAGTGGTATCTTATAGTCGTAATGCAATGAGGCGTTCAAACTCTTGTTGTCCGCCAAGATACCAGAGCCAACCTTCAGCGAGGTGTCATTGAATCTGACGGGTGTTTTCAAGAAATCCAAAATGTCCCCAAAGGTGCGAGCATAGAATATGTTGGTGCGAAGTACCGAGCGAGAAGTTACCTTATAGTTGCAATATACGCTAGGACAAACAGAATAATACCAAGAACCAGACGATGCGCTTTCCAAGTTGTCCTTATGGATTATATAGTCTATGCGCATAGGTATTTCCAATCGGAAGACATATTTATATTGAGGATGTGAGTACTCATATTGTGGTACCAGAGCCATTCTGAGATTCTGCATATTCACATCATTGCTCTCGTCTGTAGGGTGCAGGCTTGTTTGCACCTTATCCATATAATAATTCAGCAATATTGGTAAATAAATACGAGAATAGAGATGCTTCTTAGACATTGAGAGAGTATTCTCTGTACGAAAACTTCTTCCATTGGCATTTTGTACCACATTATCGGTAGTTTCCTTGTTAAGAGTTATCTTTCCCATAGGAGAACCTTGATACGACATGATAGACGTAACCGCCCAACACAAATCCTTGTGATGCCACAAGGTAGAGAACTTGTTGTTCACATAAAACTCTCTCATGGTCTGCTTCTGGTTAAAGAGAGAACCGTTCTCTTTAGTAGGCAATTCTGATGTCAGAAAAGAACCTGTGCTCGACAGTGTGTTGCTAAGATAAGTCTTTTCTGAGTTGTCCTTGTATTCCAACTGGATGCTTGGGCGATGTATGGTTGATAGGGGAGAATACTCTTGGGCGATAATGACATTGTTATCCGCATCCGCATAACTTCTCGTCAAGTTATAGTCGTACTGACTTTTGGCATAGCTATACCCGATATTACCTTTTAGGGTAACATCCTTTCTTATCTTTCTCAATATGTTGAATGACAATAATCTATCTGTTGGTGAGGCATATCTGTCAACTTCAATAGGAGGAGTGGTAGCGGAAATGTTCTCTAATAAATTAGACAACGTAGATAATGTCTCTTTGTTGTCAAAGTGATTCGTCCCATCAGTCAATGCAAACTGATTGATATTGCCTGCTTTTAGCGAAGCCAACATTTGAAAGTTGGATTTGAAGAGCATACCGGCACCATTGATTTCATATAAGGTATGTTTGCCTGCCCCTAATGACACTCCATAAGAGCCTACAGGCTTAAACTTTGCCTTGTTGCTCATGTTCACATTGATAGCCACGTTGTCTGAGAATACATCTTTGTTGGCTTTTACGGCTTGGTGGTTACTCAACACTTGGACTGAGTTGACAAAAGAAGCGGGTATATTGGTAGTGGCAATGTTGTATCGTCCACCCAACAAATCCATGCCATTGATATAGAAGTTAGAAATCTCCTTGCCCAGATATTTGATAGAACCTTTGTCACCTACTTCAATGCCAGGGAGTTTCTTCATGGCATCTTTCAGCGTATAGTCATTCTTTCCGATATACGAGGCTAAGTTGTATGACAAAGTATCCCCTCGTTGGTAGATGGCTGGAGCTTTTACAACAACCTCTTTTAGGTCTGTGGTCTTTTCCTTTAGATTGAAGTTGCACTCTTGTGAGACATTCTTGATTTCTCTTTTGGTTTTCTCGTATCCGATGGCTTCGGCAGTGACGATTAGCTGCTTGGCATCTGACTTTAGTGTTATCTTATAAGTTCCATTTTCTGATGTTCTCGCAAAGCCAAGAGTAGCCTTATCGGCATTTACTCTTACGATGACACCTTCCAAAGCCGTGCCAATGGCGTCACGCACTATTCCTGTAACTACACTTTGGGCAAAAGTGCAGTTACAGAGACAAGCTAACATCATCAAAATTAAAAACCTTATCATATTTATCAATCTCTTTGTTTACTTCAATTCGAGAGGAACATATCCATTAGGGCGCACTCTCAGTACCACACCATTGACCAAGGCACTATGCCCACCATCCTCATATTTCTGAATAGTCATCTCGCTGATGGATTCTGCAGGAATGTTGCCCATAGGATTTTGCTCAAACTTATTCTTCGCCTTGACAAACTGTTCCCTCGAAGTCTTGATGGTATTGGTGTAAGGCTTGAAGTTCATAGGGGTGCTTGATTTACGGAAAGTTATAGCTTTGAACTTATGTATGCCTTCTGAATCCTTTGCTGCCAATACCAAGCCTGGCAAACCACAAAGTTTCCATGGTCCAAAGGATGCTGGTATGTCCGTGGAATACCAAACAGTCCAAGTTCTTCCACCATATTCTCCAACAGCTTTCTGACAGGTGTAACCACAGATAGTGTCAATGCCCTCGCTCAGATTCCAATTTATGGGATTGGCACTTTCCGTATAGCTGTAGTAGTTTGGCGTGATTACGCTATAAACGGTCAGTTTGCCCTTAGGCACATTTTGAGAGACAGATTGGTCGAAAAGCAAATCATTTCTCTTTTCCCGTGTCTTGAACTTTTGAATCTCTGATTTTGGCGCTTTGCAAGCAATGGCAGAGTCTGCTTGAAACGCAGTGTAATCAGAGAACATAGCTGAGTTTCTGCCAATTTGAAGAATGGTAGAAGTGGCATCAGAAGAGCCTTTGTCATTCTTCATTTGGTACTCGTAGATGCATTCGTATTCATCTACGGAAGAGGAACTCGTTTTCTGCCCGAATGTCTCTGATGTTAGGCAGATGGTGGTTATCAATAAAACAATCTTTTTCATATTCTTTGTCTTTATTGTTGATACTAATGTTATTTCTCTTGGCTTATTGGGCAATTCATAAATGCGGAAGAGTCAACTTTGGGATTAGAATTATACTTCACGAATAAAAGTGACTCGCAGTTTCCAAATGCTCTATATCCGATTTTCTGCAAAGATGCAGGGAGATTGATGCCTTTAAGGTTAATGCATCGGGCAAAGGCAAAATCGGAGATCTCTCTCAAATTGTTCGGAAAGACTATGCGTTCCAAGTTCTTGCAACCAGAAAATGCACGGTCGTTAATTACTTCTAGTTGATTCTTGAATACAAGGGCCTTTATGCCTTCGCAACAAGTGAAAGCCAGTCTTCCTATTTTGCTCACATGCTCAGGTATCACGGATATGCAGACCTTATTACAATCCCAAAATGTCCATTCACCGATTTCTTGCAAACTGTCCGGCAAGACGCTAAGCTCTAATTGATGGTCCATATTGAATGCACTATTGCCGATATACCTCACTGTGTTTGGCATCTTTACGGTTTGAAGATTCTCACAAGTATTGAAAGCTCGTTTTTCTATAATCAGCAAATTGTCGGGAAGGATGACTTGCTTGATGTACTTATTCATTTCAAAAGCCATTTCTCCTATTACTTTTACATCCTTAAGCTCTTGGATGTTATTGAAATCCACAACAGAGTCTTTTCCTTCCCATTTCACAAGGCGAGTTCCATATTGTGAATCTTCTACCGTAAAATGGCTCTTTCCTTTTGCCAATGAAAGTGTTGGTAACCAACAAAGGCATAGCAGAAATAGTACAGCAACTGAAATCTTACTTTTTATCATAATCTTCTATTTTTAGTGTTCTTTATATTCAAAGACGAAAGAATGATAAAAGGGTAAACTACTTTTTCCAATATTTTTCAGCCATAGGCTGCAACCTTTCCTTTATTACTTCCATAACAGTCTTGAAATCAAGAGTTTCTTTCCATTGAATCTTTTTCAGAAATGCTTTCCAGCGAACTATACGTGCTGCGTCTGTCGCAAAACTTTCTGTAAACAACTGCAATTCGGGATTGTATGTAAGCCCTCTATTATCGAAAGTCGCCTTAATCGCATCATATAATGTGTCATCAGACAAGTCTCTCTTTGTCAGGAGTTGGTAACAGTCGAAGAAATCTTTCATGCGACTGTTGAGCACATCTCGGTCTATCATCGTATGGAATTTCTCGGCGACAACAGTCTCCAAGGAATATGCCTGTATGTTCACAGATGGAATGTCAGGCAAAAGCAATGGGAAGTCAATAGTTGTTGGATATGGAGTTACAACATCACCAAAGCCAATGTCAACAGACATGTTGTAAGCGATAGTATCCATATGGGCCGTAAAGTAAAATCTTGTGCCAGGATACTTCTTTTCAACAGTTATAGGCTCCAACTTAATGCTGTTAACATCAAACGATACTCCATCCTCATCGCATACAATGCCCAAAATTTCCTGGAACACGTGCGCAAGGAAATCCCTATCACGGCTAATTCTATCTGCCATGAAATCAACATCTACTGTAGGACGTGCCTCAAGTCCGTTCATCGCATAAAGCAAAGAGCCACCTTTCAGCAAAAAATTGTCCTTATATTGGCTTACAGATACTCTGTAAAGCAACCTCTCGTTGAAATATCTTGCCAAGAGATACATATATTTATAGCCTGTCTCATTCATCAGGTTGAGCAAGCGGGTCTTAACAGACTTACCGTAGTTTTTCTTTCCCATCTTATTCTATAGCTATTTCAAGATAATTTTTCAATGTATTAAACACTCTGAGGCGTTGGGCGTAATCCTGCAAACGAGTGAGATTGCGGTTTGGCTTTTTCAGATAGGTGCGTATCACTTCAGCACAAATATCTAACCCCAATTTATTCCTGTATTTTACAGCATCGCAAACACTTCGCTCCATATCGGTAATACGAACATGATACCCTGAAATTTCTGCATCCATAATGCCGAACTCCAAGTTCTCCTTCTTCCAATAATACAGCTCTATCGGAAGCGTATCTGGTATCACCACCTTCCGCTTGTTGGCGATGGCTATACAAAAAGCAGGTGGAACAGTTGTCGAAAGCTGATGGTAAGCCCACGCATTGTACAGGCATACAATACCATTAGGTACAATCCGTTCCACATCAATCATTGTATTAAGCAAAGCATCGGGAACGGCATATATGCCATGACGCAACTTTATCAAGTCGCCACGCTCCTTAGCTCTCAACAGTCGTTTATACTCTGACAGATGAGATATATCAGTAGTGGAGATAGTGCCACCAAGTGCTGCTACTTTGCAAACTATATTGTTCATTTCACCTCTTATTAAATGTCATTACAGCTGCAAAAATACAATAAATTTCGAGAATACGGTAAGATTCTACGGATAATTTCATAAAATACCGCACATTTTTGCATATTTTCAGAGTCCTAATTATATTTGAGATGATAATAAACTCTAAAAACATGCAACAATGCAGTATTCTAAATTTAAAATTGTATTTTTGCCACCAAGATGACAAAGAGTTGTTTGACAATCAAACGTATGCAAATTGTAGAAATTAGAACCGTTGCTAAATCATTACCTCCATTGAGGTGAAAAACTCATAAATCGCTCATTCTAAGCTATTCGGCAGATTTTAGCGTAATTTTTCAAAGACATTTTATTCCGCATTATTTTGCAGATACCAACTTTTTTCGTAACTTTGCCAAAAATTCAATAAAAAGCAACAATATGAAATATCCTATAGGAATACAAGACTTTGGAAAAATCAGAAATGATGGTTATGTCTATCTTGACAAGACAGACTTGATTTATGATTTAGTACACAATGGGAATATATATTTTCTGAGTCGTCCAAGACGATTCGGAAAGTCTTTGTTGATTTCTACCTTGGAATGCTACTTCCAAGGAAAAAAAGAATTGTTTAAAGGACTTGCCATCGAACAGTTAGAAAAAGAATGGAAGCAATATCCTGTTTTTCATCTAGATTTCAACGGCAAGGACTTCACACAGGCAGGCGAATTGGAAAAAACCTTGCAGACTTTTGTTGAAACCCAAGAACTGAATTATGGCAGAAACCCATTGGCCAACACCTTGGGAGACAGATTTATGGCTGTTTTGAAAGCTGCCCACGAAAAGACAGGACTTGGCGCCGTTGTCCTGATAGATGAATATGACAAACCTTTATTGGATGTTTTAGACACAGGGTTAAAGACCTTCGATTCTGAAGGCAACGAACGTTTGCTGGAAGACCGACATCGTGAAATCATGAAAGGGTTCTACAGTGTCTTCAAGGCTGCTGACAGAGATTTGAAATTCGTGCTGTTGACAGGTGTTACCAAGTCCTCGCAAGTAAGCGTATTCAGCGGTTTCAACCAACCAGATGATATCAGTATGGACGACCGCTACGAGGCTCTTTGCGGCATCACGGAAGAGGAACTGTATTCTGTCTTTGATGAGCAAATCAAGGCAATGGCTGCAAGATATAAAGTGTCTGAGGATGAGATGAAATATCGGCTCAAGCGCAAATATGACGGTTACCATTTCAGCCCAAGCATGCTCGACATCTACAATCCTTTCAGTATCTTGAACTCACTGAGTAAGAAAATCCTGAGTGATTTCTGGTTCCGTACAGGTTCACCTACTTATCTGGTCCGCTTATTAGCTCACTTCGACGAAAACCTCAATGAACTGACAGGGAAATTTTATCCTACCAGCAGTTTTATAGATTACAAGGCGGATACAGAGGCTCCATTGCCAATGATTTACCAGAGTGGTTATCTCACCATTAAGGATTGGAACATGGATACCGATTCTTATCTCTTGGATTTTCCAAACGATGAAGTAAAAGCTGGTTTCGTAACCATGGTGGCAGCCAACTATCTGAAGCCTAAGGAATCGCCTGATGCATGGGTCGTAGAAGTTGTTAACACGATGAAGACGGGAGATTGCGACAAATTGGAAAAATTACTCACTTCCTTCTTCGCCAGTATACCCTATAGCCAACGTCGTAAAGATGACGAGCGGGAAAAAGAGCGATACTTTCAATATACCTTCTATCTGGTGATTCGCATGATAAGCAGTTTTACCGTTCTAATAGAAAAGGAGCAAAGTGAAGGACGGGTTGATTGCATTATTGAAACCCCAATGTTTGTATATATCTTCGAATTTAAGCGTGATGGGTCAGCGACTGAAGCCTTGAAACAAATCGAGGAAAAAGGATATGCCCGTGAGTATGCTACAGACAACAGAACGATTTACCTGATAGGCTGCAATTTCTCGTCTAAGACGGGGACGATTGACGACTGGAAGTCTAAGGGCAAAAGCGTTTAAAAAACGTTTTTTTTCCTATAATAAATTCACCCTGGAAGGGATATGCATAGTGTGTTGTATGCATTCCCTT
>ENA-OOSA01000184-OOSA01000184.1-human-gut-metagenome-genome-assembly--contig:-NODE-184-length-11517-cov-2.041005_pt1 | contig 11517 bp, 9 predicted proteins | sample MGYA00241176_ERZ501210 | MGnify/ENA primary metagenome ERZ501210 (study PRJEB25962, sample SAMEA2042489) | human gut metagenome | biome: human gut; feature: human-associated habitat; material: faeces... | reverse complement strand
ACAGTGAAGCCGTTCCTTCTCCAAAATATTCGATAATGGCATTGGTAGCTCCTTTTACAGTAAGCATACCCGCCAGCTTTAATATTACATCTTTGGGCGAGGCCCAGCCATTAAGCTTACCTTTCAGACGCACACCGATAATTTTAGGCATTTTCAGTTCCCATTCCATTCCGGTCATTACATCTACCGCATCAGCTCCTCCTACTCCGATGGCAATCATTCCTAAACCGCCGGCATTGGGAGTATGAGAATCTGTTCCTACAATCATTCCGCCCGGGAACGCATAGTTCTCTAATACAACCTGATGAATGATACCAGCTCCCGGTTTCCAAAAACCGATGTTATATTTAGATGCTACACTCTTCAGAAAGTCATATACCTCCTTATTTGTCTCTTCAGCTACAGGTAAGTCTTCTTTAAATCCCCGATATGCTTGTATCAAATGGTCACAGTGTACCTTAGCCGGAACAGCAACACTTTCTTTCCCTGAATTCATAAATTGCAGCAACGCCATCTGAGCCGTAGCATCTTGCATAGCTACTCTGTCAGGACGGAAATTTACATAATCCTCACCACGGCGAAAAGCTGCAACTGTATCTGCATTATATAAGTGTGCATATAATATTTTTTCTGCCAATGTCATGGCTTTACCTAATTTCATTCGCGCTGCATCCACATGTACTGCATACGATGCATAAAAGCGTTTCAGCATCTCAATATCGTAAACCATTCTGTTTTCCTTTCTTTTTTACCTTTTAAATAATGTCACAAACATATAGAAAATATTTTCAACAATCAATAAAAATTGAATAAATTAATTCATTTTGAAAGAAAATATCGTAATATTGCATAATTATAACATAAAGAAAGATTCTATTCTTTACAAAGTTCTTTATTTCTTCATTCAATTTACAGAAAAGAAAACAGGAGGTTTCATAAGATTATAAAAACGGAAACAACCTTACATCGACAGTTCTGAAAAAATAAAATCAACGAACATATATACTTCATAGATTATCACTATCTTTGCCTGTAAATCATTAAGAACATCATATGAGCAAACTGAAAAAAGCATGGGAATATATCCGTCAGCATAAATACCTTATTACAATACTTGTCTTTTTGCTGATAATCGGTGTATTAGATGAAGAAAACAGTCTGATACAGCGCTTCTCACACTGGCGTGAAATCCGGACATTAAATACGGAAATAGAGCATTACCGTAAACAATATGAAAGGGACAGTCGCGAACTAAAAGAACTGACTTCAAATCCGGAGGAACTGGAAAAAGTTGCACGCGAAAAGTACTTGATGAAGAAAGAGAATGAAGATATTTATATTTTTGAAGAAGATTTGAAAAAGATCAAGGATGAGTAAATACTATTCTGCTATAGCTACTGTAGGGGCAGTAGCACTACTGTTGGGAGCTGCACTGCAAATCACCCAACTGGCATGGGCTCCATACTTATATCTGATAGGAGCCATTATGTTTGCCTATGTGCAAGTAATGAGCGGTTACGAAGGTAAAAACATCATTATCCGCCGCCTGCGCCGCCAGCAAATAATCGGAGCAACTTTACTGGTTGTTGCCGGAGTAATGATGATTCTCTGGAAACGAAATGAATGGGTAGTATGTCTGACTATTGCTGCCGTACTGGAAATGTACACCGCATTCCGTATTCCTCAGGAAGAGGAAAAAGAAAAGAACAAATAATCCGGTTTAAGAGCATATATACAAAACAGAGCTTGTTTTTGAGAACACAGTAACCGGTTATTATTAAAATATAAAAGCCATATCAAACTCAGTATCGAGTAATGATATGGCTTTATTTTATCACCGTGATTTTATAAACATGAATCAACGGACAATGGTCAGTTCATCAATCAAATGCTTGGCTCCCGCATATTTATCGATAACAAACAATACATAGCGAATGTCAACACAAGCAGCACGCTGCAACTGCGGATTGTAAGCAATATCTCCTGTCAGTCCTTCATAGTTACGGTCGAAACCTACTCCAATCAACTCGCCTTTTGAGTTGAACACCGGAGAGCCTGAGTTACCACCCGTATTGTCAGTCGCTGTAACAAAACATACCGGCATACGTCCATCAGCCATAGCATATGGTCCGAAATCTTTCTTCTCGTACAACTCTTTCAGCTTAGGAGATACCACAAATTCAGGATTTTCCGGATCTTCTTTTTCCATTACACCCTTCAGCGTTGTGTAATATTTATAATGGATACCATCCTTCGGATCGTAAGATTTTACGTTACCGTAAGTCAGACGGATAGTAAAGTTTGCATCCGGAGCTTTCGGAGTTGGAGCATACATTTCACACAAGCCACGTACATATGTCTTATGCAGCAAATCGATATTTCCACTTACAGCATCATACTTTTCATTCAGATTCTTCAACAATTCATTTTTGCTGGAAGAATATTGTACAGCAAGGTCGTTTTCGATAGCTTTAACGGTAGGATTGCTGATAAAAGCATTGAAGTTTTTATCGTTAGAGAAAATGCTATTGTCATACAAAGCATCAATGTAAGCATCATAATTGCCTTTATACTTTGTCTGGATAGTCTGATAGAATGCAGGCAAAGCATCAGCTGGTACACTCTCTGCATACAGCGGAATCAAGACTTTAGCTACCTTACGGTCTACTTCATGATCATAATCCTTGTTGTGTACATCGGCATATGCTTCTTTCAGGCTGCTGATAGCTTTTTCGATATCTTTCTTTTTGTTCTTCTGCAAAGCAGTTTTCAAATCGTTGAACAAAACGTATGTAGCGCCAAACTCGATACCGCTTCTGAAAGTTTCACTGAAGTAAATCATCTGCTTGGTAATCGGAGTAGCCTTCTGAACATACTCGTCAATCTGGCTTACAACCTTAGCATAGTCGGCATTGTTCTGTTCTTTTGCAAACTGCGCAAACTTAGCTTCCTGTTCAGCCTTTGCTTCCAATACTTTATTGTCGACGATAGCCTTGTTCATACCGATAGAGTTTTTCCAGTAGTTGCTGGAAGAAGCGAACTTACTTGCATACTGGATACGTACCTTATCGCTGGCAGCCATTTCCTTACGCAATACGTTCTGACGTGCTTCACGAACTTCAATACGAGGAGTGTTTATTCCTTCCATACGCATTTTCACTTCACTTTCAGTCAGGTAACGGCTGGTGCTTCCCGGGAATCCCATAATCATAGCATAGTCGCCTTCCTGCAAACCTTTCAGCGAAATAGCAAGATGCTTCTTCACTTTCAAAGGTACATTGTCGGCACTATATTCAGCCGGGTTACCATCTTTATCGGCATAGATACGGAACATAGAGAAGTCACCTGTATGACGCGGCCACATCCAGTTGTCTGTTTCTCCACCGAATTTACCGATTGATGAAGGAGGAGCAGCTACCATACGCACATCGCTGTATGTCTTGATGAAGAACAGATAAAATCTGTTTCCTTCATAGAACGGAAGAGCTTCGGTAGAAATACCCGGTTTGTCCTTCAAATCACTATTCTTCAGTTCATCAGCAGCAAGCTTATCCAGATATTCTGCACCAAAAGAATTGATTTCAGTCACTTTTCCGTCTTTGATATCCTGGTTCACCTTGTCGGTTACATCTACAATTCGTTCTACAAACTTAAATGTCAACCCCGGAGTTGGAAGTTCTTCTGAACGGCTTTTTGCCCAAAATCCGTCAGTCAGGTAATCGTGTTCAACAGAACTATGCTGCTGGATAGCATCGTAACCACAGTGGTGATTAGTAAGAATCAGTCCGTCTGGAGAAATAATTTCACCGGTACATCCTCGTCCGAATATACCAACAGCATCTTTCAGTGTTACGCTGTTCGGATTGTAAATATCGGCAATATCCATTTTCAAACCTTGTGCTTTCATACGGTCGGCAAGGTTCTGCTCCTTCATCAGCTGAAGAAGCCACATTCCTTCGTCGGCTTTCACCGGTGAAAAGGCAGCACAAATCAGTGCCAATGCTAATACTTTAAGTTTTTTCATTGTTATGATATTTAAAAATAATAATTGATATTTTTTCGTTGTCAGCAAATAGCCAGCAAAGATAGCGAAAAATACGTTTTGAGTAGCTTAATTCAGTAATAATCCTCTATTTAGTTTAATTTTTGATAATTTATTTTCACGTCATTTCTAAACGTTATACCTTTGCCGCAGAAATTTCTAAAGGCTTATTGCATGTACAGATTTTACTTTTTTCTCTTTTGTGCCATTATTTGCGCTTCGTGCGGAAAGAAATATAAAATAGAAGGTATTTCTTCTGTATCGAAACTGGATGGAAAAATGCTTTTCATAAAAGTGCCGTCCGGGGATAAGTTGGTAAATATAGACTCGGCTGAAGTGGTACACGGGATATTCAAGATGAAAGGAAAAGTCGACTCTACCGTAATTGCTTCTTTGTATATGGACGACGACTGCATCATGCCGGTTGTCATAGAGGAAGGAAATATCAGTATCAATATCGACAAAGCAGGTTTTTCTGTAAAAGGAACTCCGTTGAACGACAGTTTCAATGAGTTTATCATAAAGAAAACTTCGCTGGAAGATCGTGCGTATGAAGTGGAAAGAATGGAAAGCCGTATGATTATGGACGGCAAAGATCCTAAATTTATCCAAGAAGAGATGGAAAAACAGCGCACCGCGTTAGGAAACGACATGGACGACCTTGCCAAGACATTTATCCAGGAAAATTACAACAATGTATTGGGAACAGGAGTCTTTCTGATGCTATGCAACGGATTTCCTTATCCGGTATTGACTCCGATTATGGAGGAAATAATAAACGATGCTCCCGATTCTTTTAAAAACAATCCGATGATAAAGGAATATGTATCGGTTGCACGCAGCAATATGGACAAGCTGCAAGCCGTACAATAAAACTCTTTTTCCTTTAGAAGTTCGCCATCTTAGAGAATCAAATAAAAAAAGAAGGTATAATTTTACGGAAAACATCAGCATGTTTTCCGTTTTTTTGTACAAATTTCACCCAACATTTCACGTTGTTTTTTCACAGATATTAAATCACTCTGTTTCAAGCAATAACAAAGTTTACCCCTTTCATCTGACGCTATCATTCAACAACAAGAATGATCCTTTGTTTAAGCGAAGATGAAAGGGGTAAACTTTTTATTACTGATCGGGATTCTCCATCTTACCTTTATATTTCTGAGGTAAATCTTTTTCGATAGCCTTATACGATTCAGCCATCAACATTTGCAGATTCTCTTCTCCCTTTTTTCCTAACGGATAAATAGGTTCGTGTATCGTCAGAGTCATCGGATGCCAATGCAAAAGCTTACCTGTGCGGGGAAGAATATCAAACGATCCGTCTATAGTAAGTGGAACAACAGGAAGTTGCAACTGGTCGGCAAGCAGAAAAGCTCCCTTCTTGAAGTTTGCCATATGTCCTGTAAACGTACGTGCTCCCTCGGGGAATACAACCAATGAAGTTCCTCCCTGCAATACTTTTTCCGCACTCTTTATTGTTTCGTATACCTTACGAGGGCTAGATTTGTCGACAAAAATAAAGCCGGCAGATTCGCACGCCTTACCAACGAACGGAAACTTACGAAGGCTTTTCTTCATCATCCATTTGAAGTTACGCCCCAAAAATCCATAAACCAAAAAGATATCGAATGAACCTTGATGATTGGCAACGAATACATAGGATGTTTTCTTATCCAGGTGTTCATGCCCCTTGACTTTTACCGGAAGCAAAAACAAAAAACATGTAAGCTGTGACCACAATTTGCCCGGATAATATCCCCAGAAATGTCCGTTACCCAACCAACATCCCAACATGGTAGTCAAAGCAGTAAGTATAGTTGCCACCAGAAAAATCGGCAACCCGATACAGATTTGATAAATAATGTATAAGAATCTCATTGCTTGTTATAGTTTAGGAATTATTATTTTCTTCGTAAAGTAATGACTGTAATCTCTGGCCATGCTCCCAGCCTCATCGGAAAGAGTACATAACCTAGCCCGATATTGACATAAAGTCCCCGCTGACCTTCCAGATACAGACCTTTATGCTCGGGATAAATAAACTGTGAAAATGAAAAGCCGAATAAGTTGATCTGCATATCGTGAGTATGTCCGGCAAGCATCAGTTGGATATCGGTATCCGGAAGAACGCTTCTTCTCCAGTGAGTTGGATCATGACTCAGCAAAACCTTGAACATACCTTCCGTGCCTTTCTGTGCCCGAGGTAAATCCCCACGATCGGGAAAAGGAGGTTTACCACTGTTCTCCACTCCTATTAAAGCGATAGAATCGTTTCCACGATAAAGTATCTGATGGTCATTCATAAGCATCTTCCAGCCCATCTGTTCCTGTCTTGCCAGAAGCGTATCAATATTAGCAAGACGGTCTGCTTCACTGTCCCACTGCACATACGTAGCATAATCGTGGTTTCCTAATACAGAAAATACCCCATCCTTTGCACGAAGTTTTGACAGAACAGGCATAAACTCCTTAATCTCATCGGCCCGGCTATTTACCAGATCACCCGTAAACACGGCCAGATCAGGGTGCTGTGCGTTACAGATTTCAACAGCCCGACGGAGTGCTTCAGCATTACCTTTCCAGCTTCCGGCATGTATGTCGGACAATTGAAGAATGCGATATCCGTCAAAGGACTCAGGTAAATCGGGTGAAGAAAAGACAACTTGCTTAACCTGGAAATATTCCTTTCCTTTAATTGCTCCGAAAAGCAGATAAGCAAGCGTGACAATTGCTACAACAGACGATACGGTTTTCCCAAACAACGGTATACGAAGAAACTTACGCAACACCTTCATCAGGATATCACATAATACAAAAACCAGTTTGGGAACAGCAACGCACAATGTAACAATAAGATAAATACCAAAAGCATCGTGTAACGAATCATGTGCTACGATGAAAACAAGCAATACCATCAGCAACAAAACTGTGGGCAGCCAATATAATCTTTTTTGCCATTTATGCTGGATATACTTTATATATACCTTATATATATACCAGTCGGGCAACAGTAACAACACGATAAAAAACAACGAAACTCTCAGCAATATCATAATCCTATTATTGTTGCAGGTTAGCTACTAAGTATTTTCTGATTTCACTTACCTCACATCCTCGTCGGGCAGCATAATCGGCAAGCTGTTCTTCGTCTATCTTCCCCACAGAAAAATAACGAGATGCAGGATGGGCAAACATCAGCCCACATACTGAAGCATGAGGCTGCATCATACCGTTTTCGGTGAGTTTAATGCCGATACGCTTCATATCGAGCAGCTCATCCAATAAAAAACTGACCGATATATCAGGAAGAGACGGATATCCTACAGCAGGACGTATACCTTGATAATCCTCATTGAGCAATTGTTTCATGGTGAGATGTTCATCCTTGGCATACCCCCATACGCTTTTCCGGATAGTTTCATGCACCTTTTCGGCCGCAGCTTCTGCCAGACGCTCGCCCAAGGTTTTGACAAGCATCAATTTATAATCATCGCCCTCGAACGGTTGTTCCATATTCTCGTCGATGGTTGTAGCAAAAGCTCCTACCGTATCTGGTATCCCCGATGACAACGGACGCACGAAATCGCTCAAGCATAAAAACGGATCGTCCGGACGAACTCGCGTCTGCTGCCTCAATAGCGGAAAGCGAGTTCCTTCCAACAACAGGTTATCACCATCCGAATTGGCATTCATGAGCCGGTAAATGGCATATACCTTATATTTTCCGTCCACACTGTTCAGCATACGGTTTGCCTCCTTATGAAGCTGCATAGCCTCGGCAGCTTTGGCCCTATCTTCCACGGGAAAAGAGGCAAGCCAGCTCGCTCTGCAAGCATCGCACCCATGAATATCTGCAATAGCCGCAAAACGAGGCTGAAATCCCCATGCATGAAAAAAATAAATCCAGTTAATATACTCTGTCAAATCGTGTATATCGTAAACTACTGTCGTAATGTCTGTCTGCATTTCTTATCGGTTAAAAGCAAGCGGCTCTCCCCGGTGAAGAGTATCCACCTTGCCGTCGCTGTAAACTAATGTTCCGTTTACAAATGTCTTTTCTACTTTCGCATGGAAGCGTCTTCCTTCCATCGGACTCCATCCACACTTGCTCAAAACACAATCTGACGTTACTTCCCATTCGCTATCCGGGTTAACCAGAACCAGGTCAGCTTTATATCCCGGACGGATATATCCACGCTTTTCTATTTGGAATAACTCAGCAGGAGCATGACACATCTTCTGTACCAGCTGCTCTACGGTCAAAACGCCTTCATGTACAAGTTCCATAATGCTGACCAGAGAGAATTGCAAACTCGGCATACCAGATACAGCCTTCAAAGCTCCTCCCTCTTTTTCTTTCAACAAATGAGGAGCATGGTCTGTACCAATGACATCAATGCAATTTGTTGTCAAAGCCCGGCGCAACATATCACGGTCGTTCTTTGTTTTAATACTTGGATTGCATTTGATACGTGCTCCTAACGTTTTGTAGTCTTCATCGCAGAACATCAGATGTGAAACACATGCTTCCGAAGTTATCTTCTTTTCAGATATCGGTTTATCTTCGAAAAGTTCCAGCTCGCGTGCTGTACTGACATGGAGAATATGCAAGCGTGCTCCTGTTTCTTTAGCCAGCTGTACAGCCAACGAAGACGAACGCCAGCAAGCCTCTTCGCTTCGTATGCGAGGATGGAAGAGAATATCCACATCTTCTTCACCATACTTTGATTTTACAAGTTCCGTGTTCCATCGAATTATAGTCTGGTCTTCACAGTGAGCAGCAATCAGCATACCTGCTTCCGAAAAGATTTTCCGCAAGGATTCAATACGGTCAACAAGCATATTCCCTGTACTGGCTCCCATAAACAGTTTTACACCGCACACATGTTTCTTGTCCAGCTGCTGCAACAACTCCGTATTGTTATTGGTTGCTCCGAAATAAAACGAATAGTTTACGATACACTTGTTTGCAGCATCAGCAAACTTGTTTTCCAGAGCTTCCAGAGTTGTTGTCTGCGGATTACAGTTAGGCATATCCATAAACGAAGTTACTCCTCCTGCTGCCGCAGCCGCAGTTTCACTTGCCATGTCAGCCTTATGAGTCAATCCCGGATCACGAAAATGTACATGATCATCTATAACTCCAGGGATGAGGTAACAACCGCAGGCGTCGATTTCGGCATCGCAAGGTACAGAAGGGCGAACTTCTCCTTGTAGCACTTCACAGATAGTATCATCTTCAACAACAACAGAACCGGTAAATTTTAATCCTTCGTTTACAATCGTTGCGTTATAAATCCATGTACGTTTCATATTTACTTATTTTTTGGATAACTTTTAAACCAACTGTCCCATTTCAACCGTATCACTCCGAACACGGCCTCACCAAAAATACTGCTATTCATCTTAGAAGTTCCCAGTTCACGGTTGACGAAAATAACCGGAACTTCCACTACTTTAAAGCCACACTTATAAGCAGTAAACTTCATTTCTATCTGAAAAGCATATCCCTTAAACCGAATATTGTCTAAAGGTATCGTTTCTAAAACCCTACGTTTATAACACTTGAATCCGGCCGTTGTATCATGCACAGGAATACCTGTTATAAACCGTACATATTTCGATGCGAAATATGACATCAATACACGACCCATAGGCCAGTTCACCACATTTACACCACTTATATATCGTGAACCGATAGCAACATCAGCCCCTTCATCGTGGCAAGCCTTATACAAACGAGGCAAATCATTCGGATTATGGCTGAAGTCAGCGTCCATCTCGAATATATAATCGTATTGATGTTGAATAGCCCATTTGAAACCTGCAATATACGCTGTGCCCAAGCCTAATTTTCCTTTTCTTTCTATCATGAAAAGGCGTTCTGGGAATTCAGCCTGCAATTTCCGTACAATATCAGCAGTACCATCGGGAGAATTATCTTCAACAATCAGAATATGAAAACATTTCTCTAAACCGAAAACTGCACGGATGATATTTTCAATATTTTCTTTTTCGTTATAAGTAGGGATAATAACGATACTGTCACTTGTCTGCATAACTTACTTTATTTTGTGACAAAGATAAATATATTTCAGGTCAAGCCCATGAGAAAACCGAGATTTTATGTACTTTTGTATTTCCGAACATAAAAACTATTAATCACTTATATCGGCATATGGAAAATTATATCGTATCGGCACGTAAATATCGTCCCGCAACATTCGATACTGTTGTAGGACAGCGCGCCCTGACGACCACCCTGAAAAATGCGATTGCCAATCAAAAACTGGCACATGCTTATCTGTTTTGCGGTCCACGAGGAGTCGGAAAAACAACATGTGCGCGAATATTTGCAAAGACAATCAACTGCCTGCATCCTACTGCCGATGGAGAAGCATGTAATGAATGTGAGTCATGCCGTGCTTTCAACGAACAGCGTTCGTATAACATTCATGAGCTGGATGCCGCATCCAATAACTCGGTAGAAGACATACGCTCGCTGATCGAACAGGTACGCATCCCGCCACAAATTGGAAAATATAAAGTATATATCATCGACGAGGTACACATGCTTTCACAGGCAGCCTTCAATGCCTTCCTCAAAACGCTGGAAGAACCGCCTCATCATGCTATATTTATTCTTGCCACAACCGAAAAGCATAAAATTCTTCCTACTATTCTGAGTCGATGCCAGATATACGATTTCAATCGTATCAGTGTGAACGACACGGTAGAGCACTTGGAAAATGTAGCCAGAAAAGAACATATTGAAGCAGAACCGGAGGCTCTGAACGTTATTGCACAGAAAGCTGATGGTGGTATGCGTGATGCCTTGTCTATTTTCGACCAGGTTGTAAGTTTTACCAACGGGCATATCACTTATCAAAGTGTAATAGAGAACTTGAATGTGCTGGATTATGAATATTACTTCAAACTGACGGATGCCTTTTTAGAGAACAGGGTTTCCGACTGTCTGCTTACATTCAACGAAGTTCTGAAAAAAGGCTTTGACGGCAACCATTTTATAACAGGACTTACTTCACATTTCCGCGACTTGCTGGTAAGTCGTGATGCTGAAACATTACAGTTATTGGAAGTAGGTGCATCCATACGCGACCGCTATCAGGCTCAGGCTCAGAAATGCAGCCCGCAGTTCTTATATAAAGCCATGAAATTGTGTAACGACTGTGACCTGAATTACCGCGTAAGCAAAAACAAACGTTTGCTGGTAGAGTTGACCTTAATTCAACTTGCCCAGCTAACAGGCGACAATGATGTTCCTGGTGGGGGGCAAGGCCCTACAAAACAGACCTTAAAACCAGCCTTTAATCAGGGACAGCCATCTTCTTCATCCTCTCAGGCCTCAAACAGCCAGCCTTATCCGCAGGCTACCCATGAGGTATCAGGCAACTACGGAAGTACAGCTCCCAAGCAGCCAGCAAAACCAGCTGTTCCCAATGTATCAGCTG
>ENA-OOSA01000175-OOSA01000175.1-human-gut-metagenome-genome-assembly--contig:-NODE-175-length-12085-cov-6.924938_pt1 | contig 12085 bp, 12 predicted proteins | sample MGYA00241176_ERZ501210 | MGnify/ENA primary metagenome ERZ501210 (study PRJEB25962, sample SAMEA2042489) | human gut metagenome | biome: human gut; feature: human-associated habitat; material: faeces... | reverse complement strand
GGAGTGGGAATGAAAGTTAAGAACAAGCCTTGACACAGTTTAAATTACACCCCCAGTTAGAGAAAATATCAATAAAATCCGTGAGTGAGACACAACAACCCACGGGTTTTATTTTTATTATTTTTTCTTCAGTACACCGGTCTTTGCGCTTCTTGGCTCATTCCCAAATGAATCTATTAGATAATGCAACTATCATTCTTTATCTTGTAAAATATATTATAACCACTTGACAAATGTTCTAACATCAGAATACTGCCGTCAAGCACTTTGAAGATACCGTTCAACACTTCACTACTATCCGAATCGTTTGTAGATTCCTGCTTCAAGCAATACGTTCCATCTTCATTTAGTGTGAGTGTTGTTTCAACATTAGGTGGCAACACACCGCAATATGTTCCTGCAATGGAATCCAAGTCAATACTGTTTTCATAGACTGCCGTATATTCTTCGGCTTTAACGGAATCAATATCGGCATCATTTTGTTTCGTATCACATAAGATATAAGATGCAACAAGTGAGATAACCAAAACTGCTATAATTATCTATTTCTTCTTCATAGCCATCATAAAAATAAAAAGTGTCCGCAATGTCAAACGAGTGGCATCACGGACACGAATGAACAGTTGAGAGTTAATGAAAAGTCAGGATTCTGCTATGTTGCTGATGCATTGGACAAGTTCTTGCACTATCAAACACGATACGGAGACCGTTCGTCTTTACTTTATCGAAGCAAAGGATGCGCTTGTAGCCGATGGTCGTTGTCTATTATTTCTTATTAATTTTCTTTTTAATTTCATTCGCCTCTTTAAATAGGCTATTAGCAATGCTATCTTTAATTGCTGCCATCTGTATCATTTCGATATGGTAGCGAATTGAGTCCTCGTAAGTATTTACATGAGCTCTCACATTCTCTATAACTCCTTTATTAGGGCATACAGAGAAGTTCTTTTCGATGTATCGAACATTGGGGTCGTCAGATGGAAGAACCATCTTCAATGCCCGATACTTCAAGTCTGCCTCCTCCCAATCTTGGTGCTCTCGCCATTGGGTGAGATTGCCCCAAATAGAAAAGATAAGGGATAGAGCCAAGCCCCCGATGAAAAGAAGAACATACTTTGAAGTTGGTTCTAAGCGGTGGGTGACAACCTTCTTTTGAGGTGTGTAACCTATTGCGTGAAGTTTGTCCTGCACAACTTTTGATGTGTCATTCAGTTCTTGTTTCACCTGATTAATGGTATCAAACAAGAGTTTACTTCGCTGTTCCTCTTTGCTTACTTCTTTCTTGGTAAGGTCGATATAGACGCATATCGCCTCTCTTAATTTTGCTAATTTGCCAATAGTTTCCTCTTCTTTTGCAGATACAGAAAGGATGGCTTTTTCAAGTTTACTTGTGTCAATACTTGCAGAGCTGAGAACTGTTTCCGCTCCTGCGTTCTTTGGTGAGGCAGAAAGTTCATCGACTTTCTGCTCCAATCTCTCAACTGTGCCATAGATGGCTTCCAATAGTTCTTCTTTCATATTTCTTTTGTTGTTTGAATGGTTTGTAACTTGCATCAAAGGCTAAAGCCTCTTCTGCGTTTCTTCTTTTTCTTCTTGACTGATTCATCCTCTGGGAATGTCTCAAAGGTCTGAGCATTGGCTGGAGCAAAAAGTCCAATGGAAGAAATACCGTCCCAAGGGTCCTGGCTGCTCTCCGATATGGATGGCTCATGTTTGCTCTTGTGATAGCCTTGTTCGTATTGCAGAGTAGAGCTGGATTTTGGTGATACATGGTTCTCCATTCCCTCAAACCTTGCATTCAGCTTGCCAAAGCTATAGCCTCGGCTAATCTGCGTACCCTTGAAGCTATATCCGTCCTTACAGAATCGGATGCCTTGTACCTTGGTTCTCTCCTTGTCCTTATAGACAAGCTCCAAGCGAACACCTCGTTTTGCAAGTTCATTCTTGAACTTCTGCCAGCTATCTGCGACTTCCAATGCATCATTGACGGCATTGTGAATCTCGTATTTGGCACGCTCCGCATTGCGCAATTTGCGAGTGTTAGTATTGCTCTTGTCCGTTCCGTAGGTCAGTCCATACCTGGATTTTAGAGCCTTGGTCACCTGCTCATTACGCCTGTAATCATTCCTGCCTGATAAGAGTTTGCCCTCGTTATTGATGCGGTTATACACGATATGACAATGTGGATTGTCCGTGTTGTGATGCCTGATGCGACAGCTTGGCAAGTTGGTTGAGATTGTTCGCCATGCCAATGAGATTCTTGGCGATGGCTATCGTCTCAGTGTTGTGTCCACTGACCACCTCGCCGTTCAAGGCGGACTCACGGATGTACTCCGCCAACTTGCGGTTGGCTTTCCTCGCCCTCAGTCTCAAAGCCTCGTAGCTTGGCTTTGAGAACTTCACCGTGACAGATTTCGACAGCTTGCGAACCCTGCCCGTGGGCGGTCTTCCGCCCTTTTTCTTGTATTGTTCATGTATGCTTGTCATTCGATATACTGTTTACAGTTGGTACACTCACTTTCTGCGACCGTCGGGAGCAAAGTTCCTCCGCCCTCATGGTGGAACGAGGCGTTTTGGGGTTCCCAAAACATAACCTCGCTCCCTCTCAGAACACGTTAGTTGGAACTACAGCCTTTCAGCTATCCACGTCCAAGGTCGCAGACCTTAATTCTCACAATTTGCGCCAAGCCTCGAAGTCCTCTTCATAAAGGCTTAGGTGGTGGCGCACGATGTTCTCGATGATGCCCGATACACTCATGCGTCTCCCTCCGAGGATGCGGACGACACGGTCAAGACGATCCTACATCTTTTGTTTTTGCCATAACTTACATTGTTTAAATTGTTGGTATAGTGGTCACGGTTTGCACCATTGACCGATTGTCGGGTGCAAAGTAAGTGTACTGAGTGCAGCCATGCAACTGATTGGGTGTAACGTGGCAATTTAGTTGTGGCTTACTTATTTGCATACCGAGATAGTTGTGAGAACTTCAACGTATTTCTCAACTCATCATTGTTCATGTATTCGTTGCAGTCGTGCAAGTTTTTCTTGTTGTTTTTGGCGTTGAAGTCGGCAAACCCCGGCAACATACTGCCACAGAAATTGAAAACGCTTGTTTTTAAAATGTACTTCTGCTCATAGTTGTTGTCCTTATAATATAATAATGTAGTTGAACTGTGAAAAGAAAAGTTGAAAGCCTTGTTCATAATGCGAGAATAAAGTCCTTCTCGGTTGCAGCAATGAATTTGTCCATGTCCTCAAACAGCTTCTTTTGGGGCACTCTCGCATACCGCTGCGTCATCTTCACATCCTTGTGACCGAGCATCTTGCAGATGGTGATGAGATCGATACGAACACGATTCGTGCTCAGCAATGGGAAAAGGGTATCTCTTGCCCCGTCCTCGTATTTCGCCATCAGCTCCAACGCCTCGGGCAGGAGTTTCACCCTGGCAAGTGTTCCGGTCTTCTTGCGGTTATAGACGAGCCATTTGTCGCCATCCTCCAACACCTTGACATTGGCTTTCGTGATGGAAACGGTGTCTATGAAGGCTGTTCCTGCATAGCAGGCGAAAAGAAACAGGTCACGGCTAACGGATAGTCTCGGCTTGTCTTCGGGCAGTTCCGCATCACGGATTTTTATGAAATCAGACATGCTGAGAGCCTTGGGTGTCATAACCTTTGGAGTGCCAACCCGATAATGGGCGAACAGCAGGTTCTTGCACAAGCCTCGCTCAAAGGCGATGCGGCACATTTTCTTGAAGAGCGACACATAGATGGTGATGGTTCCTGATGAAAAGCCTTTCTCGTCAAGCAGGTAATGGTGAAAGTCACTGATGAAAGGCTCGGTCAGCTGTCCGAAAGCCAAATCAGTCAACCTATACTTCTCCCCGATGAACTCAGCGAGATTCTTGCGAATCTTTCTGTAAGTCCAGACACTGCTCTTCGACATATCGATGCCCTCATGGGTGCTGAGTTCACTGATATGCTCGTCCACGAAGGAGAGAAGGGTGGTCTGTGTCTTGACGCTGCCCTGCAAAGCCTCCTTGACATCCTTAGCCTCGAAGTCCGTTCTCTTTTCCACAAGCACATCGAAAGCCTTTTGGATGGAAAGCAACAACTGCTCGATGTCCTTGTTGGTTTCCACGGCTTCCTTGCTCTTGCCCTCCAATCGGCTGGCACGAGGATTCCAAAGCGATGGAGTGCAAGACAACTTGCAGGAGAACTGCGCCATAGTCCTGTTCACCGTGATGCGTCCCATGATGGGAGTTTTTCCATTCTTGTCCATTCCGCTCTTTTTCAGGTAGAGCAACACCTTGAATTTATCGATTTTCATAACGCTTACATTTTGAGTGTGCAAATATAATCATTTTGTAAGCGTTCCTTGATACGCAAAACATTGAGAATCAGTGCAATAAAATCCGTTGATGCACAAAGTTGCCTTTCCGCATTGTTACCTGCTTTGCATAGGTAACTGTGGCTCACGATTTAGTAACTGAACTACTTCAATATTCCTCACTCGCTTGCTTTATGGCGATTTGGCAACTTTGTGCAAATCTACTCATTCCCAACTGTTTACGTTCCAACCTCTCTTATTCTCCTTTGGCCGCTTTAGAGCTTTATGTTAAAATTACTAACTCGCCGTTTTGCGCCCCGCAACTCATACTTTTTCAGAAGAGAAAACATAGAGTTGAGCGCTTAAATACTATATCTACAACAAATAACAAGATACAAAATGGCATAAGAAATCTTCCTCAGTTCCTCAGTTCCTCAGTTCCTCAGTTTTTCTCTGACCCTTCACTTTTATCTTTTATTTAGAAGTTTATTATATATATAATATATATTATATATATAATAAAATATAATTACTTGCAATTTGTAAGTATCAAGTATACCCCCTAGAACAAAACTGAGGAACTGAGGAACTGAGGAACTGAGCTGATTTACTGATAATGATTTTATTATGCTGGTTGTTGGGGGAGGGTGATAGCGACTTGTATCGTTTGAATCTATGTCGTTAATCCTACCCATGCCCCCTGTTAACAGGGGGCATGGGGCAAGTTCTCAATAGAAGTGCAAAAATTTGAGGGGTTTCAGGCTTTATAATCTATACCTGAAAACACCGAGGGGTTTGGGGGCGAGTAGCCCCCATGTATTGAGCTATGTCAAGAAATTCAATGAGCAATGCAAAAAAATAAAATGGGGAGACCGCTGTCTCCCCAGAAATAATTATATTTGCATTGCTATGTACAAACAAATTATTTCGGAGCAAAGGTACACAATAAATGTGTTACTTCAAAAGAAAATGAGTAAAAAAGATATTGCCAAGGCAATAAATGTAGATTTATCCACCATTTATCGCGAATTAAAGCGAAATAGTGGCAGTCGTAACCATTACAACTGGGAAACAGCAGAAGCCAATGCCCGCCGCAAAAAGCGCAGAACTCCAGGCAATCGTCGCATCTCCCAGGAAGTAAGGGAAGAGGCTCTACGCCTTTTAAAAGAGAAGCAATGGTCCCCGGAACAGATATCTGGCTACCTTGTCAAGGAAGGCAAGCGCATCTCTACGGAGAGTATCTATCGCATAATCAGGAAAGACAAAAAAGAGAGAGGTTCTTTGTATAAAAATTGCCGTCACAGATTGAAACATCGTGCAAGACCTGTAGGTGGCAAACGCATTGTCATACCTAATCGTGTGAGTATCAGCGAAAGACCCAAGGAGGTTGATGGAGTGCGATTTGGTGATTTTGAGATGGATACAATCGTTGGAAAGGGTAATTGTGGAGCAATTGTTACATTGGTTGAAAAGCAAACAAATATGCTGTTTATGAGAAAATTGAAGCACGGAAAGAATGCTAAGAAATTGGCTGAGACTGTAAAGAAGATACTTATGCCATTCAAGGGAAAAATAAAGTCCATAACAACAGACAATGGGATGGAATTTGCTGCACATGAGATAATCAGCAAATCTCTGGGTGTACCAGTGTACTTTGCTGATCCGTATTCCTCATGGCAAAAGAGTGCTATTGAGAATGCAAACGGACTCGTTAGGCAGTACATTCCTAAGTCTGCTGCGTTTTCAAACTTCAGTCAGCAGAAAATAACAAAGTTTACGGCAAAAATTAATGAGAGACCAAGAAAGAAATTGAATTTCTCAACACCAAAGGAGTGCTTTTACAAAGACATTTCGTAATTTTGCACTTGCTTGTTGAATTCGCGAAAGATAGAAAATGGGCTAAAAAGTTAAAAATCCTAACTCACTCTAAATTGAGCTTTGGTTGAATATCAAGATGTTGGGCGTTTGCCTATATTATATAGGTAACAATATGGAAACGAGCGGACTTCTGCTCGTTTCTGAATTTTGCAAAATGCAAAGAACGCCTCAATTCGAGGGCAAAGATACGACATTTTTCTAAATATCCAATGATTTACAAGAGGAATTTTATGGAATTTAGAACTTTTAGCGTTATATTCTCTACCAGATAAGCTGATTTCTTAGAAAATATTTGTATAATACGATTTTAAAACATATTGTTTGTAGTAACAAATCCCACCTTAGTACGCATCTCAACGATGCGTACTAAGGTGGGCCTTTGCTTTTTATTTGGGTATATGAGCTACGACAAGCAACCTATATATATGTACAATTAGTCTTGCTACAAAATAGGGGATTGATAATTGAAAATGTTGCAACGGCTAAACTATAACTTCGCAATATCAGCAATACTTCCGTTTTGCAAATTATCTCCGATACATGCAACAAGACCTGCAAGCTGGTCAGTACATACGAGCAAGCTATCAGCATAGAAAAAATATTTTCCAACACTTCATTCAAAATGCAAGTACGGAACTACACAAAATCCTTTGCAGACTACAACAGTAAAGCTGTTAATCTAAGGCAGAGCCCCCAAATAATTATGACCTTAACGCTGCCATAAACGCTTAATATTGCTCCTGTAACATTTTACTTCTTGCCATTAAGCATGCACCTATTAATCCTGCACAGTCTTTCAGAGTAGATGTTTCTATCTTGGAATCTTCGTTCACCATATTGAGAGAGAATTTCTTGATTCCCATACATATTGGTTGTGTTATGTAGTCACCAGTAACCGATAGGTCTCCTCCTATAACCAACATCTCAGGATTGAATATATTGATGACGCCAGCAAGGGTTGTACCCAATTCTACTGCCATCATTTGTAACGTCTCAATGCTCATCACATCTTCTTTCTTGATGGCTTCGAGAATATCATGAAGTGTTAGACTTTTGTGTTGATTCAATACTTTGTCAGAGAGGACAGATATGCCACCATTCTGTATCTTCTGATTCATCTTGCGTTGTAGTGCAGAACCAGAAGTCTCAGTTTCCACGCATCCAGTTTTTCCACAATGACAAATTATGCCATTATTGTATATATGCATATGTCCAATTTCCCCAGAAAATCCCGACTTGCCAAAATATAATTTGCCGTTGATGATAATACCGATACCAATTCCCCAACTCACATTAACAAAAATGACATTTTTAACACCCTTACAGACGCCTCTGAGGTATTCGCCGTAGGTCATGCACCGAGTGTCGTTGTCAATGCATACTGGTATGTTCAGGCTCTGAGAGAGCATATCAGCCAATGGTTTTTCTATGCAAGTGAAATAATTGTATGCGCAACCAACTTCTGGGTTAACTCTGCCGCCAATGCTCATGCATGCATTCTGTATATTTTCTTTTTTGAAGCCTTCTTTCTCTATGAAAGTGTTGATTATTGCTATGAGACTTTCAAAGCAATCTGGGGTATCTTCATATACAAAGTCTATTCTCTCTGGCTGAGTTACCATATTACCACAAAAATCACAAATTCCTAAAGTAAGGTAATCTATTCCTGTATCTATTCCAAGAAAATAGCCCGAAGTGGCAATTAAATCATACTCTTTAGGAGCCCTCTTTGAATAGTTGGCTCTTTTTCCTGTTTCCTGTACCAGACCGATTTCTATAAGTTCGTTCAGTGTCTTAGTCGTATATGGGATACTGACTCCTAAACTTTTGGAAAGTTCGGCAATAGTTTGTCCTCCATGCTCTATAAGCAGCCTCATTAAAGCCGTCTTTGAAGCGGACCATTTTGTGTTATTGACTATATCTTTTAACATACTACATTTTATTATTAACTACAATTACCTTGCAAAGGTAAATAAATAAATTTATTTTTTTATTAATTGTGTGTTAATTAATCTAAATGCGTAAAATAACAAGTATTTTGTATTTAACTCCTCGCCATCAAAGATGTCATGGTATCAATATTTGTTAGATAATAGAGGATTAATTAATCCTATCGCATAATATAATAAGGTATAATAGGCAAAATACGGATCATAAATAAATTAAACTGAATTATTTAATCGTTTTAATGAAAAAAGTTTCGTAATAATTTGGAGATTAATAAAATTAGTTATATATTTGCACCAAAATTAATAAACAATCTAATAATGATAAAATGAAGAGTAGAAAGTTTTATCCTTGGTTAGTTGTAGCACTCCTTTGGGTTGTAGCTCTTCTCAACTATATGGATCGTCAGATGCTTTCCACTATGCAGGCCGCTATGAAGGTTGACATCGTGGAATTGCAGCAAGCTGAAGCCTTTGGCGCTTTGATGGCTGTCTTCCTTTGGATCTATGGTATTGTGAGTCCATTTGCCGGTATCGTAGCTGATAGAGTCAGTCGAAAGAAATTAGTAGTAGGAAGTCTCTTTGTCTGGTCTCTGGTGACCTATCTGATGGGATATACCTCCAGTTTTGATCAGCTTTACATGTTGAGGGCGTTGATGGGTATTAGCGAGGCGCTTTACATCCCTTCTGCCTTGTCTCTCATTGCCGACTGGCATGAAGGCAAATCCCGCTCTCTCGCCATCGGCGTCCACATGACCGGTTTGTATGTGGGGCAGGCCATCGGCGGATTCGGTGCCACAGTGGCTGCAGCCTTCTCTTGGCACACCACTTTCCACTGGTTCGGAATTCTCGGAATCGCTTATTCGGTAGTATTGCTCCTGTTGTTGCATGATAAGGACAAGGATGCGGTGAATGCGGCACCGGTGCAACAGGTAAAACCTACGAAGGGCGGATTGTTCCAAGGCTTATCAGTTGTGCTTTCTACCTGGGCTTTCTGGGTTATCCTTTTCTATTTTGCAGTATCTTCTCTCCCAGGTTGGGCAACCAAGAACTGGCTCCCTACCTTGTTTGCTGAGAATTTGGGCATCCCAATGTCGCAGGCGGGTCCTATATCAACCATCACCATTGCCGTGTCTTCATTGAATGGTGTACTTTTCGGAGGTGTGCTTTCTGACAAGTGGGTACAGAAGAACATCCGTGGCCGAGTCTATACCAGTGCCATCGGTTTGGGAATGACCATTCCTGCGCTCTTCCTCCTCGGCTTCGGTCATAGTCTGGTAGCCATCGTAGGTGCAGGCTTGCTCTTCGGTATCGGTTATGGTATGTTTGATGCCAACAATATGCCAATCCTCTGCCAGATTATATCGGCTAAATATAGAGCTACTGCCTATGGTATCATGAATATGGTGGGCGTGTTTGCCGGAGCCATGGTTACCCAGGTGATGGGTAAGTTCTCTGATGGCGGTAATCTGGGCTTGGCCTTTGCCGTATTGGGCGTGGTGGTTATCGCAGCGCTGACACTTCAGTTGGTTTGCTTGAAACCAAAGACAGATGACTTAGAATAAAAATAACGATAAAATTTTAACTAACTTACATTAATATATATAATTATGGAAAAGATCATTGGACTTATCGATGCACCGTTTACTCCTTTTTATGCTAACGGTGATGTGAACTTAGAACCTATCGAGGCTTATGCCAAGATGCTTCAGAAGAACGGTCTGAAGGGTGTGTTTATCAACGGTTCATCAGGCGAGGGCTATATGTTGACCACCGAGGAGAGAATGCTCCTTGCTGAGAGATGGGTAGCCGTAGCTCCAAAGGACTTCAAAATTATCGTTCATGTAGGCAGCTGTTGTCTCCGTGAAAGCCGTCGTTTGGCAGAGCACGCACAGAAGTTAGGTGTTTGGGGTATCGGTTCAATGGCTCCTCCATTCCCGCACATCGGCCGTATCGAAGAACTTGTAAAGTATTGCGAGGAGATAGCTTCTGCCGCACCAGAACTTCCTTTCTACTACTACCATATACCTGCATTCAATGGTGCTTATTTGCCAATGCTCGATTTGTTAAAGGCTGTAGATGGACGAATTCCTAATTTTGCTGGTATTAAATATACCTTCGAGAGTTTGTATGAATATAACCAGTGTCGTCTTTACAAGAATGGCAAGTACGACATGCTCCATGGTCAGGATGAGACCATTCTCCCTAGCCTGGCTCAGGGCGGTGCACAGGGTGGTATCGGTGGTACAACCAACTACAATGGTAAGGAGTTGGTAGGCATCATCGAGGCTTGGAAGAACGGCGACATCGAGATAGCCCGTGAGAAGCAGAACTTTGCTCAGGAGGTTATCAACGTCATCTGCCACTACCGTGGTAACATCGTTGGCGGTAAGCGTATCATGAAGCTGATGGGCTTCGATTTGGGTCCAAACCGTACTCCATTCCGCAACATGACCGATGAGGAGGAGCAGGCAATGAAGAAAGAGTTGGAGGCAATCAACTTCTTCGAGCGTTGCAATCAGTTTTAAGTAAAATCCACTAGAACCAGTAAGAATGAACATAAAAGAATATATTAAGCAGTGGGCTGAATCTTATAAGACTGATCTGACAGAGAACATCATGCCATTCTGGATGGAGCATGGATGGGATAAGGTAAACGGTGGTGTTTACACTTGTCTTGATAGAGATGGAAGTCTGATCGATTCCACCAAGTCAGTGTGGTTTCAGGGTCGATTCGCCTTTATATGCGCCTATGCATATAATAATGTAGAGAAGAACCCGATGTGGCTGGAGGCTGCGAAGAGCACCATCGACTTCATCGAGAAGCATTGTTTCGACGAGAATGGAAGAATGTACTTCTCAGTCACAGCCGAGGGCAAGCCATTACGCATGCGCCGCTACGTGTTCTCTGAAACCTTCGCAGCCATTGCTATGTCAGAGTATGCTTTGGCTACCGGCGAGCAGAAGTATGCAGAACGTGCCCTCCAGATCTTCAAGGACACCCAGCGCTTCCTCACTACTCCAGGTATCCTGGCTCCAAAGTTTGAGGAATCAGTTCAGTTGCAGAGCCATAGCATCATCATGATTCTCATCAACGTAGCTTCCTGCATCCGCAAGGTCATCAACGATCCTAAGCTCACCGAGCAGATTGATGAGTCGATTGCCAAGTTGAAGAAGTACTTCATCCACCCAGAGTTCAAGTGTCTCCTGGAGACCGTAGGAATGAACGGTGAATTTGTGGATACCTGTATGGGTCGCACCATCAATCCTGGTCATTGCATCGAAACTTCCTGGTTTATACTGGATGTGGCTAAGCAGAGAGGTTGGGATAAGGAGATAACCGATATGGCGCTGCAGATCTTCGACTGGTCTTGGGACTGGGGATGGGACAAGCAGTATGGTGGCATCATCAACTTCAGAGACTGCAGGAATCTTCCAGTACAGGATTATTCACAGGATATGAAGTTCTGGTGGCCACAGACCGAAACCATCATCGCTTCTCTCTATGCTTACCTTGCAACAGGTGATGACGAGTATATCTACAAGCATCAGCGCATCAGCGAGTGGACCTATGCTCACTTCCCGGATGCCGAGTTCGGCGAGTGGTATGGTTATCTTCACAGAGACGGTACCGTGGCACAGCCTGCCAAGGGTAATCTCTTCAAGGGACCTTTCCATATTCCGAGAATGATGATCAAGGCATACTCTTTATGCCATGAGATTTTGAACAAAGAATAAAAATATGAACAAGAACTTAGATTTGTGTATATCGAATCTGGGCACCGTAAGAAACAATCAGTATCAGATGGCGATCCTGCCATGGGGAGCAACAGAGCCTCATAACCTGCATCTGCCATATCTTACTGATTGTATCTTAAGTAACTGTTCAAAATTAATTTTATAAATATGAATAATTCACGAATAAGTTCG
>ENA-OOSA01000171-OOSA01000171.1-human-gut-metagenome-genome-assembly--contig:-NODE-171-length-12251-cov-1.825517_pt1 | contig 12251 bp, 9 predicted proteins | sample MGYA00241176_ERZ501210 | MGnify/ENA primary metagenome ERZ501210 (study PRJEB25962, sample SAMEA2042489) | human gut metagenome | biome: human gut; feature: human-associated habitat; material: faeces... | reverse complement strand
AAAGACGCTTATTTTAAGTATGTTTTTCAGAAGCATCATGTGACGGAAGAGGAATTTGACTCGTCTATGGTGTGGTATACTCGTAATAGTGACCAGCTGGCAACGATTTATCAAAACCTGCAAAAGCGTTTTGAAAATGAAGAGAAACATATGAAGGTGCAGGTAGCTAAACGTGATAACCAGATTGATGTTTCTATGTCGGGAGATACAGTAGATGTATGGCAAGACCGGACATTATATTGGCTTTCTGCTTCAGTTCTGACAAATAAACTGATGTTTGATTTGAAAGCTGACACAACCTTCAAGCCGCACGATGCAATGGAGCTGACTGCTGATTTTCATTTTATGCCGAAAAATGGACGTCCTTCTGGAAAAGCTGTAATGGCATTGAACTTTTACTTTGACAATGATAGTGTGCAAGGGCTGACTCGTATAGTATCTAGTTCAGGTAAACAGCGTTTGTATGTCCGCGCCGATTCTGCTTTCACCATTCGTAGTATCAGTGGGTTTGTATATTACACAGATGAGAAAAATCCTAAGAGTAGTGTGCTGATTGACGATATTCATCTGACCCGTTATCATAATATGGAGAAAGAACAAGAGCAGGTTGCCGATACTATCCAAAAAGTGGACCTTCCGGATACAGAGAACAAGAAGGTAAGACTTCAGGAGAAAGCAATCATGCAGCCCATGAGAAAAATTGAAAATCGGAAATGAAACGTTTTGCTACGCACAGAGTATATAGCTTGCTTACAGTCGAAATAAAATCTTCCCAAGTTTTAGAGCTTGAAGAAGATGGGAGAATAAGCAAGCTTTATCCGTTTACAGAAGAAATCTCTGCTACCGAATGGCTTCCCGGATTGGTCGTACTTTCTCCTTGTCCGATATGGAAAAATCCGGAAGAGAATTTTTCTGAATTCAAAATGCGTATAAGCAAAATTCCTGTTTGTGAAGCTGCTCTCCGTGCATACTGGATATATCCGTTTAATGTTTCTTTAATGGAATTTGCCGGAAATAGTCGTATTACGTTATTAAAGTGAGGATGACCACGCAGTTCTTCTCCTGAATTCAGCGCAGACAATGGCAGTAGCTACTGCAACATTCAATGATTCACTTGTTTCACATCCTTGCGGATAATTGGGAATGAGTATGCGGTGAGTAACCATTTCTGCTATTTGTTTGCTTATGCCATTGCCTTCATTCCCCATGATGATAATTCCATTGGCAGGTAATTCTTGGGTATATATATTTTCTCCATCAAGAAATGTTCCGAAAATGGGGATATTCTTTTGAAAAGCACTTCTTAAAAAATCAGGCAAATTGCAATAATGCAGTTTGACACGTGCTATTGCTCCCATTGTAGCTTGTATGGTTTTAGGATTGTATACATCAGCAGTTCCGGAAGAACAGAAGATATGCTCTATTCCAAACCAGTCGGCAATGCGGATGATTGTTCCTAAATTTCCGGGATCTTGTACATCATCTAAGGCCAAACATAAAGATTGTTCTGTTACGTTTGCATCGAATTCGTAATGAGGTTGCTCGAAAACGGCAAGAACTTCCTGCGGGGTTTTTAGCAGACTGGCTCGTGAAAGCTCTTCATGAGTAACTTCTATTATTTCGGCTGCTTGCAGATAGGGATGACTTTGCAGCCATTCTTTGGTAGCAACCAGCAACTGGCATGAAAAGTGGTTGATTAAATCGTTTACTAACTTGTTCCCTTCTGCCAGAAAGGCATGTTCTTCTTTCCGGTTCTTTTTTAATTCCAGCGAACGGATATATTTAATTTTATTTTTACTTAGCATGGGTATTTGTGTATAAAATAACAAATATTCACTGACAAAGCTAAGAAGATATTTTTAATTATTGCCTATCTTTGCATATAATTCTGCATATATCGCCTTGTTTTGAGATGAAGAAAACGACTCTTTTACATATCTATATTTGTTTTACGCTTATTGTCCTGCTACTGCCAGGCTGTTCTGTCAATAAATTTATTCCAGAAGGAGGATATTTATTGGATGACGTAAAAATAGAGTCGGATAATAAAGAGATAAAATCATCTCAGATGAATCAGTACGTACGTCAGTCGCCTAATGCTAAATGGTTCAGTTTATTCAGATTCCCTTTATATATTTATAGTGCTTCGGGCATGGACTCTACAAAATGGATAAACCGTTTTTGGCGTAAACTGGGAGATGCGCCTGTAATATACAGTAAAGATGCGGCTCAAGAAACACAGCAGGAAATAGAAAAAGCTGTGCGTAATATGGGATATATGGGAGCGGTTGTCGATTTGAAGGAAGAAGCGAAGGGCAAACGTATGAAGGTTTCCTATGATATTCACTCGGGATCACCGTATATCATAAATAATATAGCTTATGATATTACAGATAGTAAGATACGTAGTTATTTGGAAGCAGATTCAGCACAGACATTACTGCACGAAGGAATGCGGTTCGATGTAAATGTACTGGATGAGGAAAGACAACGTATAACCCAATATTTGCAGAACAGGGGATATTATCGTTTTAATAAAGATTTTATCACATTTCAGGCAGATACGATGCTGAATACCCATAAAGTTGACCTTACAATGGAGCTGGTCTCATTTCAAATTCGTAAGGAAGATATGACGGAAGAACACCGCCAGTATCGGATACGGAATGTCAACTATATATTAGATGCGGATTTTGCTGTACCTTCTGCACAAGCACTCCAAAGTTTTGATTCTGTGCGTTCGGGAGATGTCAGTTTGTTTTATAAAGACAAGCTGTTTCTGCGTCCGAAAGTAATTTCTGATTATAACTTTCTGATACCCGGAAACTTGTATAGAAGCAGGAGTGTACAAAATACTTACTCTGCACTGTCCCGTTTGTCTATCTTGAAGTATTCGAATATTCGTTTCAACGAAGTGATAGAAAATGATTCAGCATACCTGGATGCTTATATTACATTGTCAAGAAATAAAAATAAATCATTGTCTTTCGAAATAGAAGGAACAAACTCTGCTGGTGATTTGGGAGCAGCAGCGTCGGCTTCATATACGCATCGTAACCTGTTTAAAGGTTCTGAGACTTTTACAATTAAATTGAGAGGAGCATATGAAGCAGTGAGTGGACTGGAAGGATATACTAGCAGTAACTATATGGAATACGGTGTGGAGAGCAGTTTGAATTTCCCTGAATTTATGTTCCCGTTTCTGTCTTCCGACTTTAAAAAACGTATTAAAGCGACTTCAGAGGTCAGTATAAAATATAATTGGCAGATTCGTCCGGAATTTGAACGTACTTTAGCTTCTGCTGCCTGGAGCTATCGTTGGACACGGAGAGGAAGGGCTAATCATCGTTTTGACTTGCTGGATATAAATTATATTTATATGCCCTATACCTCACCTACATTCGACGATTATCTGGATCGTATGGATGAGGTTAATCCATTGCTAAGACATAGTTACGAAGATTTGTTCATTGTGCGTTTGGGATATACTTATACTTATAATAGTGCTGGAGGAAATACGATGACTACGGCAAACCGTAATTCGTATTCTGTGCGCTTTAATATAGAAGAAGCTGGTAATTTGTTGTATGCCTTTTCGCGTTTGATAAATAAAAAGCCACGATACGGCGAAGCATATCAGTTGGCTAATATAGATTTTGCACAGTACGTGAAGGCTGACATAGATTATGCAAAAAATTTCGTTATCGATGAGCGCAATTCGCTGGTATTTCATGCCGGATTAGGAGTTGCGGTTCCTTATGGGAATTCTAAGAGTTTACCTTTCGAAAAGTTATATTTTTCCGGAGGTGCTAATAGTGTACGTGGCTGGCGGGTACGTTCTTTAGGACCAGGTTCTTATCGTGGGGATGGAAACACGATAGATTATGTCAACCATACGGGAGATATTAAGTTGGACCTGAATTTGGAGTACCGGACATTTTTATTCTGGAAGTTGAATGGAGCAGCGTTTATTGATGCCGGAAACGTTTGGAATATACGGAATCAGGGAATACAGTCGGAAGGAGTATTCAAGTTTAATCGTTTTTATAAGCAACTTGCCGTATCTTATGGATTGGGAATACGTTTCGATCTGGACTTCTTGATTTTACGTTTCGATGGAGGTATGAAGGCTGTCAATCCGATGTATACTGGTCGTGACCGTTACCCCATTATATCTCCTGACTTCAAACGCGATTTTGCATTTCATTTTGCTGTGGGATATCCGTTTTAATCATTATCATATGGAAGAAAGAAAAATTTATAAGAAAGAAGAACTGAAAGCCTTGAAAGATTGGTTTGCTAATCAAGATTTACCTCAAGGTTTACAAGTAGATAAAGCAACTAATATACCTAATCTGAAAGAAACAGTAGCACGTTTATTCGATCAGGCTGAAGCTTGTTTTGAAAATCCTAAAATGCAGGGATGCCTGATTCTACTGGAAAATATTAAGGCAAAACTTGAAAGCTGAAAAGGAGAGTACAAGTCTATCTAAGTTTAGTTCAATAAAGAGGAACTCTCAATTTGAACTTGACTGTTCTGTCTACAATAAAATGGCCCTGTCATTACTAGGAAGTTTACATCTTAGGTATAAAACATTCAGGATGTACTCCAATGAAAGATGACAGGGCTATTTTATTACACGTATGATTTATTGTATTTAAGAGCGGGTTAATTTATTCAGATTTTACTTCATCGTCATTTTCCGGTATTGGAATATATGCAGGCTTGGGCTGGGGAATACTGAAGTCGGCATCAGCAAAAAGTTCGGCCAGACCGGATATTTGTTTCAGGCGGAGCAATTCATCTCGATCCATTCCGATGTTTTTCATAATCCATTGATCCGACATTCCTGCTTTGTCCAGTTCGGCAACAATGTGTGACATGAGTTCGATGTTATGAGTTCCACGTGCACGATTATGGCGAATGGTAGATCCCATGCGGTTTGACAAATCTTTATCGATCACAACGACAGGAAGCAGGCCTTTTTCTCGTTCATAAATACGTTTGGAGGTTTTTAGTACCGTAAATCGGTGGAATCCATCAACTAAAATATATTTGTCTGCTTCTTTGTCATAATAACAAACACACGGCATGGTAAATCCATCTTCCCAAATGGATATTTCCAGCAGTTTCATTTCTGGAGGAGCTACCACATTGGGATTATAATCATTTGCTACTACTTTTTCTACTGGTACAGCTTTTACATTATAAACAGGACTTTTGTATTCATTTTCGTTATCACTCATCGCCAAATATTTTTGTAGTTTTCCATAATCTTATTCTTTTTGCTGATCTCTTCCTTTGTAGGAGAGAAGCCCATGTATTTGCAGGCATGGTCATTTCGGAGAATGCAGATACACATGCGTTTGTATGTGGGAATTTCTCTGAATTCAGGAATGTCTATATCTTCCTGGTATTCCATTTTTACAGGATGTTTATGTGTACGGTAGTTGCTTTTGTCTACTATTTCTATAGGAACTTTAGCATCTATCAGTTTTTGTATGACATCGTCACTCAGGCATCCTCCCTTTGTTCGCCAGAATTTAATGCTGACGTTTAAACGCCGGAGATAGCCGTTGCGTGTCTTTTCAGGAAGTGTGGATAGTAAAAAGTACATAAATGATTTCCATGTATATCCCTCTGGCAGTTTTATTTTTTGCCTTGCCGTGGCATGTGTGCTTCCATAAATAGCCGAAAAGTTTACCCCATTTACGCGTCCTATCATTTTTCCCCATGTATCGGGATCAATGGCTCTGTAAAGAGCAAGACTTTCGATAGCCTCACTGATAAACGGGCTGGCTACCCGTTGCCGTTCTAAGCTGACTCCTGCCTTGTAATAGAGGTCGTACAAAGGGTTATAGTCCCATTTGAATTTACCGTTTGCTGTCCATACATCTGTCGTTTTCCAATCGTATATAGGATAGGCATTGTAAATATCATTTCCTATTTTTGAGGTCCAGATATACTTATGATACAGAATGTTCTTGGGAACTTGGAATATACATCGCCAGCGACTGAAACTTTCTTGTGTCCGTATGCCCACCAAGCAGCAAGTACGTGTAGCTTTTTTCTTTTTATGCAGCCATTGTGCGAAGTAAAGCTGAAAATCGTAGTCCCATGTGTCTGGTTTCAACTCGGGGAAATCTTTTATTGTCATAGCACCTTCAGGCATCTGGCGAACCCAGAGATCTTTCTTTTCTTCATCCCACGGACGCCAGAAAGACTGATACATTGATGTTGAGGTTGCGACACGAAACGGAAGACAGATGCGATATACGTCAAGTAAATCCTTATTCTTTTCTAGAATGCTGTCTACAAAATCGATAGTCATTTTGTATTGAACCTCATAATCCATATGGAATACACCTATTTTCCGCTTAAGGTTATTGCGGCGGATATAATCAATACATAAGTTCAGCAATACTCCACTGTCTTTGCCTCCAGAAAAAGACACATAGACATTATCAAATTCGTTGAATATTACTCGTAGACGCTCCTGGGTTAATTCGTAGACATTTTTTTGTTCCTGAACTGTCGCTTCCATTATGCCTTCTGCATTTTTATGTATAGTTTCCAACTCTTTGTTATTTCAAATCCTTTCTGTACGAACAAATCCTGATGAGGAGTTTGCACCACAGCCGATAAAGGCTGCGTGCTCTCTTCCTCGTCTGTAAGGACTGTATTTAGCAGTGTATCCAGAATATAGTCGTGGGTTTCTGCTTCAGCGTAGTAGTTGTTGATGATATGTTCGTTTTTACGCATTTCTAATGGAATAAATCCCATTACTTTTTGCTTCTCTATTGCAATATACCATACATAGTGTTCTCCGGTTTTAAACGGATATCCGTTGTTGTATTGCAGGACTTTCGGATTCATAACCAAAGGGCCTACCAGCCGGTATAGTTGTCTGTCGGTTCCTTGTAGTTTCAGTATCTGCATCATAAATTGCTTTTTCTTTTTCGTACCTAGCAAAGGTATTAAAAAAAGAGAACATTTACAATTTCTGATCTGAGATCAGCCGGGCTATGCGGGTCTTGCTTTGAGCCCCTTTGGTGAGCAGATATACGTGTTTATATGCGTCACGGTTCAGTTCCGTAGGTGAACCGTTAATCAGAATAATGTTTCGGTCGTTTGCAAATTTTAGGATTCCGTTTACATTATTAGGATGTAGCTTTCCGATCTCATCCATCATGCAATGTAATTTGAAGTCCTTAAACTTCTGCGAAGCACTTTCTTTGAATACATTCAGCAGCATGATATTAATCATTGCTTTTACCAGGATATCTGTTCCTTCCGAACCCACATTCGACAACTTTTCGACAAAACCGGTGTCGTTGTTGTTTTCTATGATGCGGAAACGTAATTCAAACGAATCGTACAGACGGATCTTGTCATACCGGTAAGCGTGCATTTCTTTGATGAAATCACGCAATAAAGCGATAGCTTCCTGTTTCACCAATTGTTCGTTTTCGCTGGAAAACAAGTTTGTGCCCGGAGTAAGGTCGTAAGCATGTTCATTGTAATATTTCTGTATGGCTCTCAAAGCATTTACCACTCGGTTGCTGCTTTCTTCTACCTTCATTTCAATACGTTGGATTACTCCTACGAAATTGCATGTCTGGAATCCTTTGTTTACCTTGCTTATCAGATCCTGTATATCACTTTCCGAGGCCGTAAGCATGGAAGTATCCATGCTGATACGTTTGAAGATGTCCGAATGCTCGTTGTTGATGCGACGTACGAATTCGTTGATTTTATTTTCTTCTACAAAGTCGTGTAATTCATCGGCAAAACGTATATATTCCCAATCTTCATTGAATTTCGTTTTGAACTTAAACGTATTGTCCTCGTCAAAATGTCCGGTAAAGAGATTTACTTCTTTGCGCAGGCGACTCTGAAGCTGCATGTACTGATTTTCCATGCGTCCCAGTTCATCAATCAGTTCGATACATCCTTTTTGAACGGCTATTTCAGTTTCCGTACCATTTTCAGAACGGAAAATATCCTGATGAGGCTTGTACCAGTCGTATGCAGGAATTTTTTCGTACGCATCCAGGTTGCCGGATAAGCTGCGTACATTTTCCTCTGCTTCATGCAGTGATTTATTCAGCTTGTCTATTTCACTTTGCAGGGCTCCTGTTTCTTTATGTAAAGATTCTTTCTCGTTGTTTAATAAACGTTTTTGCTCGTCATATTCACGTTGCCATGTCGGAATTTGGTCAATCAAATCGCGTTTATCCTTCTGATACTCGATGATGAGTGCAGCATGGTCTTTTATAAACAGAAGTTCCTGTTCGATATTCTGCAATTGTTCTGCAATGTTTTGCAGACGTTCTGTATCGGCTCCCTGTGTGTGGAGCTCCTTTTGCATGTCGTTTTCGTATTCAGCCTTTACAGAAGCTATCCGTTGCTGTTCCTCTTTATCTTCCTTGCGTATGTTGTCTGCCTGTGCACTTTTTTCGTTGTTCAGATTTTGCAACAGTTTGTTCCATTCTTGCTTTAAATTGTTCAGCTTGTCCGATTTCTCTTTGTTTAGATTATTCAGCTTGCTTTCTGTCTGTTGCAATTCATTATGAGCCTGCATTTTTTGCTCTTCCAGTTCGTGAAGTTTGCGGTTCCTTTCTGCTTCGGCCTTTTTCTTCCAGTTTTCCAGATCGAGCATATCCTGTTGATATTGTCGTTCCAGTTTTTCCAGTTCATATTCCTGTAGAGCGATGATATCTTTTTGCTCTTTTATTTTCGGCTGATATTTACTTTTCAGCGTTTCTTCCAGCTCTTCTTTTTCACTCTGCAATCGGATTGTTTCTGCTGCTATTTCTTCCAGACGACAAGTGCCGGCTTCTTTCTCTTTCTGATAATCGTTGATGGATTTAATATGTCGGTTTATTCCAGCCAGATCAATTGAAATTCCGTAGAAGGACTCGCCTGCATCTTGCAATTGGGGTGACAAACCTGTCTGCCAGAGGATAGACTCATCGCAAAGCTTACCGATGTTTTCCTCCCATCCTGGTTTGTTATCCTTGAGCCATCCCTGTAATGTATTGCGGCTGTTTTGTAAAAACGTTTCCAGTTCGTCAACACGTGGCTTCAGCTGCTGCTGTTCCAGTTGCAGTCTGGTCAGTGCATCATCTTTTTCTTTTGTTCCGTGCTGCAATTCTTCTTCCCACTTCAGCGTAATCTCCTTGATGATGAGTTGTGCGTTGTTGATACGGTTCTTTTTACTCATATGCATGCCGGTATACGACTGTATGCGATGCTTCAGTTCTTCTTGTTCTGTTTCGAAGAACATCTCTTTCCGGCAAAGCTGCATCTGATAATCAATAGCTGTCAGCACACTCTGTTTTTCACTCTTCTCAGGGTGAAGTTGCTGTGAGAGTTGTTCGTATTCCTGATATAATGCTTCGGTAGAAGCTTCGTGGCGAAGACGTCCTTCCTCAATGCGTGCATTATATGTGCTGTTCAACTCATCCAGTTGCTTGAGTTTTGCTTCATGAATTTTATTCCATTGTTCATCAAGGCTCTGTATAAGCGACTTATATTTTGTTGAGATCTCTGTATATTGGGAAGTGAGAATACGCTGTTCTTCCAGTAATCCGTCGCGGCGGTTTTTCCATTCTTCTTTTCGTGAAGAACGCTCCATTACCTGCTCTATTTGTTGGCGAGCATAATCTTTCTCCTTCTTTTGTGCCTTTTGCAGCTCATTGTTTAATACAGCAAGTGTTTCCTGCAATTTGTCACAGCGATGGCGTGACTGCTCTTGCAGTTCTTGTCGGCGAGTAATCAACTTGTTGCGCTCACTTTCCGCATGTTGTTTTTTTTCTTGCCATTGTGGAAGTGCTTCCTTAGCCTTGATAAAGGCAGAAACTAGTTCACGGCAACCTTGGGCCAGTGCTGTCTGCTGTTTCGAAACCTGTGCCGACAATAATGTTATTTCTTTAGCCTGCTTTTGTGTTTCACGTTTTTGGAATTCTTCGATGTCACGTAGACGGACTTCAAAATTTTTCAGATGCTCCTTGTAGTTATTCAGATCGACTGCAGTTTCATCTTCGTTGATGGATGAAATAATTGTCTTTTTGATGAATTCAGCATCCAGCTTAGAGTTAAGCAAGACATTCTGGATTGTACGAGGAATATTCTGATATTGCTTACTTTCCATAAGCGAATATTTCTTCATATCAGATGAAACGCCATTGCCATAAAGAATATTCCGGTATTCATCGAAAGTGTAAATAATACGTGAGTAGTCTACGTTCTGCAAATCGAGCTGCATACGTATCCGGTCGGCTCCAGTATAGGCAGTACGGGTTTCCGGATCGATAAAAAACTCTTTCCGGTAAGGAGAGTCAATAAAACGGTAGCTTACTCGGTTCATCGACTTGAAACTGAGGATACAGAAAGCCCCGTTCTCAGTAGCTACTTCATAGATGATATACGAATTGGCGTAGGGGAAATAATATTCCGTATAGCTCTGTTTTTCAACTGGGATTCCCAACTTTTGTGTATCTGCATTGTAAAAAAAGAGGATAGAGCGAAGTACGGTACTTTTTCCTACTCCCTGTGTACCGATAAAGTGTACATTCCCATCCAAATAGATATCATCGGCATAAGGAATATTTGCACTATTTATAAATATAATTCTATTCAGGTTTCTCATCGTCTTGGCTGTCATCGTAAATGTTAATACTTTCAATCAGGCGTTCCAGATAATTCCAGGAACTCATTACTTTATATGTATTGTTCTTCTCGTTTTCCAGTTCCAGAAAAGAGTCACGGGTAAGCTGCCGTATCATATTATCGAGCACCTCTTTGCGTACATCTTTATCGGAGAAATGTTTACGTATCCCGTCCAGCTTGTTCTGCAACATGACGTTGATGTTGGCTTCCACCAATATCTGTTCCGGCTGAAAACGATAGCCCGGTCCGAAAGTTTCATCGTATGTTTTAAATAAGTCGAGAACATCAATCCAGTAATAGGCACGCAGAATCTTTTGTTCCAGTGTAACACGAGGTTCTGTACGAGAAAAATAAAAATATTCGTTTCCCCGCTCCAATGTATAGCCTATCTGTGCAAAATAAATCGACAGAGCTTCGAAGTCATCGTCTATAATATCATATAAATCGCGTACGTCTTCATTTGTACTGTTTGAACTGATAAACAGACCTTTTTGCAAATAGTCGAAAATAGCCGCTGTATGATCGGGTATTCTTATTGTTAGTTCCATATAATCTATTGATTTTTTCTGATTGACTTTAGCATGTATTCCGAATGTTTACCGGAATGAACTAAAGTAAATATTTTTTATTATGCGATCCTCCTTTATATCGGATAGATGCGAGCATATTCATAGTTTTTGTAAATACCAAATTCTTCACTGATACGGAACTGAGATTCGTATAGTGATACAATCTGGCAAAAGAGGGTAGTCCGTTCTTCCTCACTGACTTCCTGGCGGAATGGATAGCGCATCAGGAAAGAGAACAGATCTTCTGGCTGTGCAGTGGCATCTTTCCACATTGCTTCAGTTTGTGCCTGAATATAGTTGCCGACCGTTTCTTCCAGACTTATTGTTTCCTGATACATTGACTGAGATGCCAGATCTTCATCGCTGAACGCACCAGCTTCGTTGCTTCGTATGGTTTCGCGATGCTGGAGGTTTTTCATTACTTTCAGAATGATCGGACGTGCCTCATCGGTATTCAAGTAATTTATGGAAAGTTTGAATGATGATGGTGCTGTTCCTTCCAAAAGAATGGAGTGTTCACGTTCCAGTACTTCGGCGAGATTACTTTTGGCGCGCAGCTCAAACTGATCTTGCAAATATTTTACCCGGCGTATTTTTTCTACCAGTATCACTTGACTCTTAATCTGATTCAGGTAATTGATGATATCCTGCTGTGCCCGGATAAGACTATGCGCCGAAAGCTGTAATTCCCGACGAAGTTCCAGCAAAATCCGGTTCAGCTCATCATCAGTTGCTTGTTGGAAGAATTGTCGTTCTTCGTGCAATATCAGATTTTCCGTCGTATCAATCAGCTGCTGGATATTGATTCGTTTTTTATCGAGATTTTCCAGCTTGGCAATCTTTATCTGATAGGTAGGCTCATGTTTGAAAGCATTGTCGATGCTGGTCTGCAAATTCATGATATTACGTATCGTAGTACGAGCTATTTTCTGAAAAGTAATTTTGATATTTCTTACGTAACTAGCCTTACGCGTTGCGATACGTTCTTTGAGATAATAATCCATCAG
>ENA-OOSA01000161-OOSA01000161.1-human-gut-metagenome-genome-assembly--contig:-NODE-161-length-12900-cov-1.796185_pt1 | contig 12900 bp, 10 predicted proteins | sample MGYA00241176_ERZ501210 | MGnify/ENA primary metagenome ERZ501210 (study PRJEB25962, sample SAMEA2042489) | human gut metagenome | biome: human gut; feature: human-associated habitat; material: faeces... | reverse complement strand
ATAAATTCAACCGGAGTCAATGAACTGTTTAGTACAGGTGATATGCTGACTACGGTTTTGAAGGATGTTTTTCAGGATATAGATATTTATGAAGATCGTTTCCGCTTTTTGCAGTATCCGTTCGATAGCCCTGTTTCGGACGCCGGTATTCGTTTTTATAAGTTCTATATAATGGATACGGTATATGTAGAGCGGGATAAATGCTTCCATTTATCTTTTGTCCCTAATAACTCTCAGGATTTTGGTTTTACTGGACATCTGTATATTTTGGCAGACTCAACTTATCGTGTAAAAGAATGTCAGTTGAACTTGCCTAAAAAAACGGATATTAATTTCGTTGATAATATGATCATCGACCAAAAATTTGGTGAACTTCCTACTGGTGAATGGGCTTTATTGGAAGATGACATGTTGTGCGAACTGTCATATCTAAAGAAAGTATTGGGCTCTTATCTTGTAAGGCGTACTACCCGCTATTTTGATTTTGCTTTTGATCCTTTGCCTGATAAGCTTTTTAAGAAGAAAGGTGATGAGATAAAAGATGTCAATGCAATGATGCGTGATGACAAATATTGGAGTCAGTACAGGCAAGAAGATTTGACTCAGTCGGAAAACAGAATGAGCAGTTTTGTTGACGACTTGACCAAAATAAAAGGATTCAAGTATATCATGTTCGTATTGAAAGCTTTTATTGAAAACTTCGTGGAGACCAGTACGCCGGATAGTAAGGTAGATATAGGTCCTATCAATACCATGATTACTTCAAATTATATTGATGGACTTCGTTTGCGTGCTTCGGCCCAGACTACGGCAAACCTGAATCCGCATTTGTTTTTGAAAGGGTATTATGCATATGGTTTTAAAGACCAGAAATCCAAATATATGGGTGAGGTAGAATATTCATTCGACAAGAAGGAATATTTGCCGCGTGAATTCCCTAAACATTCACTCACGTTTACTTATCAATATGATAATATGTTGCCTTCTGATAAGTTTATTAATACAGATAAGGACAATGTATTTACTTCATTGAAGGTTTGTACTGTCGATCAGTATAATTATGAGCGTAAGGCTACCATAAAATATGAACGTGAACGGGAGTTTGGCTTTAAAACGACTGCAATGATTCGCTATGCTAACTATGAGCCATGCGGAGAATTGTTCTATCGTACGATGGCCGGTGAAAGCTCATTGCAGACGTTTATTGCTGAACAGCAGTTGTCTGGACAAAAATGGGTACATTCTCCATTCAATACTCATGACATTACGGTAGCTGAAGCATCTGTTGCATTCCGCTATGCTCCTGGTGAAACATTTGTCAACACCAAACAACGGCGTCTTCCTATCAATCTGGATGCTCCGGTATTTACTTTGCAGCATACATTGGCTTTGAAAGGTGTATTGGGAGGCGATTATACGTATAATGTAACGGAAGCAAGTGTCTATAAACGTTTCTGGTTTAGTTCATGGGGAAATGTTGATGCCCGTTTGAAAGGAGGTATTCAGTGGAATAAAGTACCGTTCCCGCTGTTGATTATGCCTGCTGCCAATCTTTCTTATATCATTCAGGATGAGACATTCAATTTGATCAACAATATGGAGTTCTTAAACGACCGTTATGCTTCATTGGATGTTTCATGGAATATGCAAGGTAAATTGTTCAATCGTATTCCATTGTTGAAAAAACTGAAATGGCGTGAGTTTATTGGCGTAAAATGTTTGTGGGGAACGTTAACTGATAAAAATAATCCGTTCCTGGAGCAAAACCGTAATGACGATATACTGATGAAGTTCCCGGGACATTATGATTATAATGGAGAATACCGCTATTCAAGCAATGTGATGGATCCCAAGAAGCCTTATGTGGAGATTACCGCTGGTATACATAATATCTTCAAGCTTTTGCATGTAGAGTATGTACGCCGTTTGAATTATAACAATCTTCCGACTGCAAACAAGTGGGGTATTCGCTTTATGATTCGTACCGTATTTTAAAATTTCTGCCAAAATTGCCTGATGTATTAAACTTTTTGTAATTTTGTCATATATTGAATGTAGAATATGGTAAAGTCAGAAATACAGAATATAAAGTTGCGATTTGGCATTATTGGTAATGCCGAAGGCTTAAATCGGGCTATTGACATTGCAATACAGGTTGCTCCTACAGATTTGTCTGTACTGGTAACAGGAGAAAGTGGTGTCGGTAAAGAAAGCTTTCCGCAAATTATTCACCAGTTCAGTCGCCGCAAACACGGTCCCTATATCGCAGTCAACTGTGGCGCAATACCTGAAGGAACTATTGATTCAGAGCTTTTCGGGCATGAGAAAGGGGCTTTTACCGGAGCTATCAGTGACCGTAACGGATATTTTGCTGAAGCCAATGGGGGAACGATTTTTTTGGATGAGGTGGGCGAACTACCATTATCCACACAAGCTCGTTTGTTGCGTGTCCTTGAGTCTGGCGAATATATTAAGGTAGGTTCTTCTAAAGTTCAGAAGACAGATGTGCGTATTGTTGCTGCTACAAACGTGAATTTTGCAGATGCAATAGCGGAAGGACGTTTCCGTGAAGACTTGTATTATCGTTTGAATACAGTTCCAATCAAAATACCTCCTTTGCGTGAACGTCCGGATGATATTGCTTTGCTGTTCCGTAAGTTTGCTGCTGACTTTGCTGAAAAATATCGTATGCCTGCCATTCAGTTGACTGACGATGCCAGACATATGCTTGTATCATATTCCTGGCCTGGCAATATTCGTCAGTTGAAAAATATAACAGAACAGATTTCTATTATAGAAACCAACCGCGATATTACAGCAGACATTTTACAGGGGTATTTGCCTGCGCAACCGGTATCTCGTCTGCCGGCTTTATTGGGAGTGAAGAATACTTCCGGAGGAAAAGGTTTTGAAAGCGAGCGTGAAATTCTTTATCAGGTTTTGTTTGATATGCGTCGCGATGTAACCGAGCTGAAAAAACTGGTTCACGATATTATGTCCGAACGTGCCGGAACTCCGATAAATCATCCTGCGGAAACTGCGACTGTACATTATTTGCAGAATCCGGTAGGAATGGTACAAGACCCCCCAGTAGTGGTCGCTCCGGTTTCTGTACCTGTTGTAAAGCCTTCTGTTTCGTCTGTAAATACTATATCTCCAGTAAAGGTTTCTTCGGATGAAGTAGCAGAAGTTCAAGACACAGAAGAATATGTAGAGGAAAATCTTTCTTTGGATGAGGTGGAGAAAGAAATGATTCGGAAAGCATTGGAACGCCATCATGGCAAACGCAAGAATGCGGCAAATGATTTAAAAATATCAGAGCGTACGCTCTATCGAAAAATAAAAGAATATGGGCTTGATTAAAAAATATTATAAGTTAGTTTCTGTTTTGTCTGTTGCTGTCTGTATAATGGCGGCATGTACAGTATCATATAAGTTCAATGGTGCTTCAATCAATTATGATAAAGTAAAGACCATTTCTTTCCAGAATTTCCCGAACCGTTCTGCAGCGTTTGTATGGGGACCTATGGAGTCGATGTTTAATACGGCTTTGCAGGATATATACATGCAGCAAACTCGTTTGAAACAGGTTAGACAAGGGGGAGATTTGGAATTGTCAGGTGAGATTACAAACTACGATGCTTATAATAAGGGTGTGGGTTCCGATGGTTATTCTACTATGGCTGAGTTGAGAATGACGGTGAATGTGAGATTTGTCAATAATACCAATCATGCGGAAGATATTACAGACCAGCAGTTTACTGCTAGTCGTGAATACAATGCCAGCCAACAGTTGTCTTCTGTACAGGAAGAACTGGTACAGCAGATGATTGATGAAATAGTGGAACAAATATTTAATGCAACAGTAGCGAACTGGTAATTCATTCAAATGATGCAGCAACGTTTATATGAGTGGATATTGCATCCGGAATATTTGAATAAGGATAGCTTGTTTGAGTTGAGAAATTTATTGGCTCGCTATCCTTATTTTCAGACAGTCCGGTTACTTTATCTGAAAAATCTCTTCTTGCTTCAGGATGCTGATTTCAAGGATGAATTAAGGAAAAGTGCATTGTATATAGCCGATTTAAGTGTTCTTTTCTATTACATCGAAGGAGAGCGTCTGGTAATAAAGAAACACCCCTCTGAAAAAAACGTATCAAGTGATTCCTCTACTGACCGGACTTTAGATTTGATAGACCGTTTCTTGTCGGATTTATCGGAGGAAACTTCTATGGAACTGCCATTGCCGGCAGAAGTTAATGTAGATTATACTTCCATTTTGATGCAGGAACCTGATGCAGAATCTGCTTCTTCTACCATGTTGAAAGGCCAGGATTTGATTGATAACTTTATTGAACAGTCAGCAGGTTCTGAAACCTTGGCTGTGGTGGAAGAGGATGACTTGATGCAAGAATCAGATGCAGCAGATGAAGTTCCGGAGGAAACAGATATACAAGAGGGAGAAGATGAGGTAGAGAGAATAGAAGAAAGTTCGGATGAAAATTATTTTACTGAAACTTTGGCTAAGATCTATGTAAAACAGCAACGATATGATAAAGCTCTTGAAATAATTAAAAAATTAAATTTGAAATATCCAAAAAAAAATGCTTACTTTGCAGACCAAATAAGATTTTTGGAGAAATTGATTATTAACGCTAAATCAAAATAAAAGAAAATGTATTCATTGTATTTATTATTTGTAGGATTAATCGTACTTGCAGCTGTGTTGATGTGTTTTGTCGTGTTGATACAGAATTCTAAGGGAGGAGGTCTCTCTTCTAGTTTTGCTGCTTCAAACCAGATTATGGGAGTTCGCAAAACAACAGATTTTATTGAAAAACTTACTTGGGGATTGGCTATCTTTATGGTTGTAGTAAGTGTTGCTACAGCTTATGTTATTCCTACCACAAGCGAAGCTTCATCTGTTATTATGGATCAGGCAGTAAAAGAACAGAAAACTAACCCTCTGAATGCTCCTGCAGGATTTGCTGCTCCTCAGTCTGATGCAGCAACCGATCAGCCTGCTGCTGCTCCTGCAGCTAAAGATTCTGCTGCTAATTAATAAAAAAGATATATTGCAGAATGAGCGACCCTCGAAAAAGGGTCGCTTTTTTATTGTCTATAAAAACTAGCTATTCCTTGATTTGAGTTACTGCAAGGTTTATTTATTGGGTTGGACTAGCTAGATTAAAGTTATTGAACGGGTGTATTTCGCGTTGGAAGAGTGATGACAAAAGAGTTATACTGATCGCTATTAATATGGTATAGTTGGGAGTAAATAAAAAAAGAGACTGCTTTGAATAAGCAGCCTCTTTCTACCTTAATTATTGGAAGGATTTATTATTTCTTGAAATATCTGTTGTACAGACCTTCGAAACCTTTACCATGACGAGCTTCGTCTTTTGCCATTTCGTGAACTGTATCGTGGATTGCATCCAAGTTCAGCTGTTTAGCACGAGTAGCGATACGTTTCTTGTCTTCGCAAGCACCGCATTCAGCGTTCATACGTTTTTCCAAGTTAGTTTTTGTATCCCATACGCAGTCACCCAGCAATTCTGCGAATTTTGCAGCGTGTTCTGCTTCTTCCCAAGCGTAACGCTTGAAAGCTTCAGCTACTTCAGGATAGCCTTCACGGTCTGCCTGACGGCTCATTGCCAAGTACATACCAACTTCTGTACATTCGCCCATGAAGTGGTTGTTCAAATCCTTAATCATTTCGTCGTCGCAACCTTTAGCTACACCGATAACGTGTTCGTCAACAAACTGCAAGCCACCTTCTGCTGTTTCTTCCATTTCTTTGAATTTAGAAGCAGGAGCTTTACACAAAGGACATTTTTCAGGAGCTGTTTCACCTTCATAGATGTAACCACATACAGTACAGATAAATTTTTTCATAAGTTAAAAAAGTTTTAGTTATTAGTAATATTTTATTTGCCATTTACAGGCATTAATTTTCATTTTTCTCGTTTAGACATTCAGGACAGATACCTTTATAATAATGATGTATTTCTTCTATTTGGAATCCATCTTTATGTAAGAGGTCTGCCTCTTCGCTTTCCGTTTTCATTGGAATGTCATATATTTTTCCGCAAGTTTTGCATTGGAAATGTGCATGCATAGAAGTATCTCCGTCAAAACATGCATTGCGTTCGTCAATAGTTAACATGCGTGCTGCACCATGCTCAATAAACAGCTTCAATGTATTGTATACAGTTGTTTTCGACAGGGTGGGTATATCTTTGCATAATGCTAAATAAATTTCATCTATACACGGGTGTGTATGATGCTTTAGCAAGTAGTCCATAATAGCAATGCGTTGTACGGATGGCTTGATGTTATAGCTAAGCAGATATTCGTAAACGTTCATGTTATTCTTTTTATTTTGTAATTGTTACAATTTTAATTCTTTGGCAAAGATATAAAGATTTTCTTAAAATCCAAAGCAAAGTTAGTTTTTTTATTTTTCTCATAGTGAACAATAAATAATTCCTATCTTTGCAGTAATGCACTATTTATATAACAATTTATATGAAATATGGTTTTGTAAAAGTGGCAGCTGCTATACCTTTAGTGAAGGTGGCCGATTGCCAGTTTAATGCTCAGCAGACAAGTAAACTGATTGTCGAAGCTGATTCGAAAGGCGTACAGGTTATTATTTTTCCGGAATTAAATCTAACTGGATATTCGTGTGGCGATTTGTTCGGGCAGACTTTATTGCTTGAGCAGGCAGAAATAGCTTTGATGCAGGTTATGAATGAAACTCGTCAGTTGGATATCATATCTATTGTGGGCATGCCTGTTGTTGTCAATTCTACCTTGATGAACTGTGCTGTGGTCTGCCAGCGTGGAAAAATATTGGGAATTGTTCCTAAAACATATTTGCCTAACTATAAAGAATTTTACGAGCAGCGTTGGTTTGCTCCATCAACGGCACATGCAGATGATGAGATGGTTCGTATATGTGGGCAGCATGTTCCTGTCAGTTCCGATTTGATATTTGAATCAACAGATTTATGTTTTGGTGTAGAAATTTGTGAAGATGTATGGGCTACCATTCCTCCAAGTTCTCATTTGGCATTGAAAGGAGCTGATGTAATATTCAATATGTCTGCTGATACCGAAAATATCAGTAAGCATCAGTATTTGCGTTCTTTGCTGGCACAGCAGTCTGCTCGTTGTCTGGCTGGATATGTTTTTGCTTCTTCTGGATTTGGAGAGTCTACTACTGATGTCGTTTTTGCAGGAAACGCTCTTATTTATGAGAACGGAACACTACTAGCTGCTTCCGAACGCTTCTCATTTGAGGAACAGTTGGTTGTCAGTGAAATTGATATCGAACGTTTGAGAGGAGAGCGAATGGTGAATACGACTTTTGCTGCTAGCGTACGGACATATAAAGACTATCCGGTAAAGCGTATTCCAATTGAAATGACTAAAGCGAATGAAGATTTTACATTGACACGTACGGTGGAACCTCATCCTTTTGTTCCGGCAGGAGGTAAGTTGCTTGATGAACGCTGTGAGGAAATCTTTTCAATTCAGGTAGCGGGATTGGCTAAGCGTTTGGTACATACGGGATGTAAAACGGTAGTTGTCGGCATTTCCGGTGGATTGGATTCTACACTGGCTTTGCTGGTATGTGTAAAAACGTTCGATAAACTTGGATTGTCCCGAAAGGGTATTGTCGGCATTACGATGCCGGGATTTGGAACAACCGACCGTACTTATCATAATGCTTTGGATTTGATGAGTTCATTGCAGGTAACGACGAAAGAAATCAGTATACGCGATGCTTGCATCCAACATTTTAAAGATATTGATCATGACATATCTGTTCATGATGTAACTTATGAAAATGGTCAGGCTCGTGAGCGTACTCAGATTCTGATGGACTATGCAAATAAGGTAGGAGGATTGGTAATTGGTACAGGCGATCTTTCCGAACTGGCACTGGGCTGGGCTACATACAATGGTGATCATATGTCTATGTATGGAGTAAATGCAAGTATACCGAAAACACTGGTTCGGTATTTGGTTACTTGGGTAGCAGAAACCGGAGTGGATGAAAAATCACGTGCAACGCTTCTCGATATTATCGATACCCCGATCAGTCCCGAACTGATTCCTGCAGATGAAAATGGAAATATCAAGCAGAAAACAGAAGATTTGGTCGGACCTTACGAATTGCATGATTTCTTCCTTTTCCATTTCTTGCGTTTCGGTTCTCGTCCGGCAAAGATTTTCTATTTGGCAGAGATTGCTTTCCGTGATGTGTACGATAAAGAAACAATAAAGAAGTGGCTTGTAAATTTCTGCCGTCGTTTCTTTAATCAACAGTTCAAACGCTCTTGTTTGCCTGACGGTCCTAAGGTTGGATCTGTTTCTTTAAGTCCTCGTGGTGATTGGCGTATGCCGAGCGATGCTAGTTCAGCATTGTGGTTACAGGAATGTGAACAGCTATAATGATATTGAAGAAAATGACATGCCGGAAGCAACTGTTTGGCTTTTGGCATGTCATTTTATTTTTTAGGCATCTTTCCCTGAAATCATCAGAAAAACATCAGCATCTTTTCTTGAAAACATCAGCATCTTTTTTTATTTTTTCAGCAATTTTTCATCCTTTCTTCTGCATCTTTTTAAACGTATATTCTCTGGCATGCAGATTAGTCTATAATCCAAATCTTTGAGTGTCTATTTCTTTCACTTCTTTTTTTTTGAATCCTTTGAACTTATAGCTGAAAGACAGGGTCAAACTGCGCTGGTTTCGTTTGACGCTCATGTCTGCGATTTGAACTCCGTTGCGTATGGTTGTATACGGATTCATCGAATTGAATATGTCATTTAGGCGCAGCTGTATGGAAGCTGCTTGATTAAGAAATGTATATCGGATAGCGGCATCTGTCTTTCCCATAGGCTTTATCGTATAACTTCCCTGTATTCCTTTGGTTTGTCCGAAGGCACTGAGTTCTATTTTTATGTCCGGTTTTTGGGATAGTGTAAATGTGTTATTCCAAATGCCTATTCCTGTCCATTGTTTTCGGTCGAAAGGAGCATCAAAATAATGGCTGGCTTTGTCGTGTTTCAGGATTGCGCTTAGCGATAGTCGGCTACTCCACCATTTCCCGATTTTAAAGGGGAGGATGGAAGAAAATGTAAGTTGATTCATATAGTCCCAGTTCTGATAATTATATATGGACTTCAGTTCGTTGGGAGGCAGGTACATCATTTGCGTAAAGTAATGAGGTCTGTGGCTGTAGCGCATCTGAAAAATATATTTGCGTTTTAATATATAGCTAAGATGGGCGGAATAATCGGTGTACGGCTTGAGGTAAGTGTTGCCTATTGCTACTTGGTAATTGTCGATATGGTTTATGGCTCCACTCATTACCCAATAGCTTGGATATGTCTTGTCGGAGTTGAATGAAAATTGTAACAAATGGAAAGGGGAAATAATGTATCCAAGTTGTAGGGTAGGGTATATGGCCCATTTTTTATAATTCATCATTTTGTAAAACTCCAGCGAAACGGATGCGCTTAAACTTAGTTTCTTGTTGAATTTATATTCGGAGCCTGCATATAAATTATAGGTGTATTCCTTTATTCGGGAGTCCAGATTCTGTTTGCTCATTGTTGGGGCATCGTATTGTTGCCGGTTACTGTTGGTTACATACGAAAAGGAAGTGCCATAGTCCAATTGCCATGCCTGATTGAGAATATGATGTTGGTCTGCGTATATTTTGCATCGGTTGATCACTTGCCTGGACGAGCTGAGAAATTTCTGCAAAGCTTCAACCGGTTGAAGTGTTTGAAAATGTTGATCCTCTATATTCCGGTAGTAAGTATAATCTGCGCCGGTTTTTAATCCGGAAGCTGAAGTCAGGTATAGTGAGAGATTGTGTACCTGGATTTGACTGTTGGAAATGTTTTCAGATGCAAACTGATTGCCGGAAGCTGTCAGGGTGTTTTGATCGTCAGGAGTAAGACTGGTTGTATAATCCAGACTTAGGCTGCTTTGAGAAGTAAATTTATAGGTGCTGCCAATTTTCAGCAGATGCGTGTTGCTTCGACCTTCTCCGGAGAAGTTTTGGCAGACATGGTGTTGGTTGCCATCGACTGTATGGAGAGTTTCCAGACTATTACCCTGACGGCTGTATTCATTAGTAAAATGATAGGTAAAATCTGCATCAAACTTTTTGGAGGTATAGGCTAGCGTAATACCACCTTCTCCGTCGCTTTGCTGCTTTTGGCTGTAGGTTCCGTTGATTTCTCCTTGTAATTTGCCTTCATCTGTTTTATACTTTGGGGTATGAATATTTATGGATGCACCACGAACATGGTATTGTGGGGGAGTGGTGTACATGATTTCGACTTTCTCCACTCGTGAGGCTGGCATGCTTTTCAGGAGTGTAAGAATTTGCTCGTAAGTCATGGAAGATACCTTGTCGTTTAATAAGATATTAACCGAACCACTTCCTGCGAGTGTCAGAGTTCCATTATATTCCATAATTCCGGGAAGATTTTTGATAACTTCATAGGCATTGGTTACAAGCTTGGTGTTTGTCAGCTGGGTAATGTCATATATCAGTTTGCTTCCTTCCATTTTTAGCAGAGGTTTTTCTCCTTCGATTATTATTTCACGAAGCTGATTGTCTTTAGGATGCATGATGATGTGGTGTCGGATATTGTTTTCCTGAAAACACTTTCTTATTGTCTGGAATAGCAGATGTTGTACGGTCAGACAGTAATTTTCCCGTTTTTGACGGAAATGGAAGTTTCCTTCCTTGTCGGTTATCGTTGCTTCGATAAATACAGAGTCGGCCGACTGGAGTATAACTGTTGCTCCGTCTATTCCTTGTTGTGAAGCATCTGTTACCTTACCTTCTATAACTTGTGCAGACAGGTGGGTACAAAGAGTTCCCGCACATATCACAATGCCTAATATGATCAGTCGTTTCATACGTTTGGGTTATTTGTTTGTTTTCCCTTGAAAAAATCTCTCTGCGTTGAGTTCTTTTATATAGCTTTCGGCATCTTGAAGCATATTTGTATATTTCTTCGGCTTTCCGGCCTGCTCGACCGCTTTGATGAATTTTTCGTAATAGACGGCCTCTTGTTCAGGCTGTTGCAATTTGCCGTATAAGAAGGCCGTCTGGTATAGCATATGCAGCTTCTCTGGGTTTTCTTTTAAAATCTTGTCGTAGCAGGCAATGGCATCCTTGTATTGATGGAGTTGAATGTGGTTTGTTGCTGCTGTTTCATACAGAGAAATAACCAGTTGCTTGTCGGGCTGTAAGAGATCAAGTGCATCTTTTATGTCCTGCTGACTTTCTTTTATCATGCCTATTTTACTTCCTATTACACCCAGTTGAGATAAAATGTAAGCATTTTTCCTCTCTGATAGATTATTGGCACGGACCAGACAATCGTATGCTTGGCTGAGGCTGTCTGTGTATGCATACGATAGTCCGAGATAATATTCCGTACTGGCCTGTCTGTCACCGGATTGTCTGATTTTCTGGTACAGTTTGATAGCATCTTGGTGCAATCCTGCCTGATTGTATGCGTATGCTTTCAGTCTGTTTATGTTTAAGTCGGTAGAGTCAATGGAGGTGTATCGGCATAGATATGTCAGCGCAGAATCAGGTTGCTCCATGCTTAAAAAATTTTGGGCAAGTGCGATAGTGTTATTCTGATTCTCTATATCTTGCATTGCAATTATTTTGCGGTATATAAGCGCAGAGTCTGGTTTTTCTAGTTTGTCGTAGCATTTGGCGATAGTATTCAGTTTGGTTTCCGAAGAGTCTTCTTTTATAAATGTATTATATAGCTCAATACTTTGCTGGTAGTACCCCCTTTGGTAATAACAATTGGCCAGTGCATGTACGATCGTATCAGAAACATGTATGCTGAGTGCTTTTTTGTAGTTCGATAAAGATTTTTGCAGCTTCCCTTTTCGATGGTATTCTTCTCCTTGCATGTAATAGACTTTCCAGTCGGTTGAATCGCTTGGAAGTTGATAGATTGAAGTTCTTGCATAACAAAATACAGTCATCATCAGGCTGATAAAACAAATGATAGAATGCTTCATAGTGGTTATTTTTCAGGTTTAAACGAAACGGGTAGGGTGAACTCCATGTTGACTTTGGTGCCGTCTGTGAGTTCGGCAGGTGCCCATTGTGGAGATTCTTTCAGAAGACTTATTACTGCTTGTTCGAAAGCTTTCTCTTTTGGGGATTCAAGAATCTGAAATTTTTCCAGCTTGCCGGCTGTATTTACTGTAAACTTGATGACGACTTTTGCATCTTTATTTTCAAGTCCTTTGGGATATTTCAAATTTTGGGCTATCCATGAATAAAAGGCTGTAATGTCTTTATCTTTATCAAAACGAGGACGCTTGAGTATTGTCTTCTTAGGATGAATGGATACGGTTTGTAACATTTCAGTATTATCTGTTTTTTTTATTGTGCTTTTATAATATATCCATCCACTTATTCCAAGTATAGCTAATGATATGAGTGTATATAGATATATACGTTTATTATGCTGTTTGGGTTTACTCTTTCCTAAGAAATAAACTTCATTATCTTCTTTATTCATAATTATTTAATATTTTAAATGATTGATTTTTCAACTAATGATTTCAATACTTTCAGGGCTTCTTTCGAAACATGTAAAATGAACTTTGCAGAAGTTTTTGTATCAGCAAGTATAAGTTCTTGTTTGTTGATATTTATTACATATATGAAGTTGCTGTTTATCACAAGGCTTCTGCCTACTCGAATAAATATGCTGGCATGGTCTTTTAATTGTTGTTCTATGATTTTTTCAAAAGCTGATAGGTTGAAGGAAAATGTATATTCTTCACCATTTATTAATTTCATAGTTGTGTAGCTGCCG
>ENA-OOSA01000156-OOSA01000156.1-human-gut-metagenome-genome-assembly--contig:-NODE-156-length-13098-cov-1.899640_pt1 | contig 13098 bp, 10 predicted proteins | sample MGYA00241176_ERZ501210 | MGnify/ENA primary metagenome ERZ501210 (study PRJEB25962, sample SAMEA2042489) | human gut metagenome | biome: human gut; feature: human-associated habitat; material: faeces... | reverse complement strand
CCCTTATTTATTACAATTATAGGACTAAAAGTAGGAGATTTTTATGTTGTGGCTTATCGATTGTAAGTAAACTTATCTCTGTTTTTATTTTGAGATAGCTTCTTCGTTTATCTTCTTCTATGCATGTAAAGAAAAACGTCGTGTTCTTTTCTAAAAAAATGTACGAATGACATTTTTCTTTGTACAAAAAATGTCACAAACATTATGACGTTATTTGGAAGACTCAGTATCTAGTTTTGATAAGAAACGTTTGCGGTCTACGATATAACGGATATGTATTCCTTCACCAATAATTCCTTTAGAATCGGAAGCGGAAACCTTAAACGTCAACTTTCTGCCTTCTTCCTCTTCCAGTATGGCTGTGGCTGAAATTACTTCACCAAGTCCTGAAGGTTTGATATGTGAAGTTTGAATCATTGCTCCTACCGTTGTGGAATCTTTCGGCAGATATGGTTTGACAGCATTCATGGCAGCATTCTCCATAAGTGCGACTAAAGCAGGAGTAGCAAACACTTCCATGTCGCCCGATCCTAAAGTTAGGGCAGTGTTTCCTTTGCAGACAGTTGTTTGGGAGGTATAAGTTAATCCTTTTTCCATAATTGCTTTTTTTATTTGATGGTTGTACTTAAGTCGTTTCCTGAAGGACGTTGGAATATTCGCAAGCCGAATTCGGGAATTACAGCAAGAATATGATCGAAGATTTCTCCTTGAATTTGTTCATACTCGGGCCATACAGTGGTGTTCGAGAAACAATATATTTCCAATGGAAGTCCTTCAGAAGTAGGTTGCATCTGACGTACCATAATCATTAACTCTTTATGCGTACGGGGATGTTCTTTCAGGTAATTTTGTAGATAGTTGCGGAAGACATACAGGTTTACCACTTGTGTTTCTGGTTTGGCTTGTGCTTCATTTATCCATCCGCGAGAGGCAAACATTATCTTTTCTTTTTCGGAACAGAAATGTACGGTTGTCATGTCTATGAATATTGAACGTTTAATGCGTCGTCCTCCAGTTTCACGCATTCCTCGCCAGTTCTGAAATGAATCGCTGACTAGTGCGTAGGGAGGGATGGTTGTGATCGTCTTGTCGAAGTTACGTACCTTGACGGTAGTCAGTGAAACTTCCAGTACATCACCGTCTGCTCCGTACTTGGGCATGGTAATCCAGTCTCCCGGGCGCAGCATATCGTTGGCCGAAAGCTGTACGCCTGCTACCAGTCCCAATATACTGTCTTTGAAAATCAACATCAGGACAGCGGCCGAAGCTCCTAGTCCAGCCAGGATGGTTGCTGCGTTCTGGTCGATCAGTATGCTGATGATTAATATGATTCCTATACCGATGGCAACCAAATTAATCATCTGATAGATTCCTTTCAGCGGGCGGTTGCGTAGCGTTTCATGCTCATTGGAAATTTCGTATAGTGAATTTAAAAACGAATTAACAAGCATGAGAGTAGTGATTACCAAATATATAAGGCATCCTTTTAATAATATATCAAGGACCTGAGGTACATTGTTGAAAACGAATGGCAGTAACAGGTAAAACATGATGGGAGGAATCATGCGGCAGAAGCTGGTCATCATTTTTTCATTGAACAGGTAGTCGTCCCATGTTGCTTTTGTACGAGAAGTGATTTTATGTACTGCTGGTATTACTAAGTGCCTGAATAATTTGGTCATGATATATGAAATCAGCAGGATAAGTGCAACAAGTGTTAGACGGGTGCTCCAGCTTATATTCTCTTTGTCAATGCCCATATCTGATAATTGTTGGGCTATCTCTACATATAAATCTTCCATGATTATGCGTATTTTATATATGTTACGGGCAAATATACGAAGGTTTTTTTATATATTTATCGGCAAGTAATTATAGATTAGAAGAATGTTTCATGTTTATCGTTCGTTAATTTTTATACTTTGCAGCTTGCTATGTCTGCCGTCGTGTATTCGTGACGATTCGCCATCCGGTGCGGAAGGAGTCCGTCCTGGAGACAGACTGCCCGATTTTACAGTTTCTTTAAATGATAATACCCTTGTGGTTGCTTCCGACCTGCTTGGCAAGGTTGCTGTTTTAGTGTTTTTTCATACGGAATGTCCCGACTGCCAGAAAGAATTTCCTGTCGTACAACGGCTTTATGACTATTACAGAGATAATTCTACGGTAAAAATATATTGTATCAGCAGAGAAGAACCTGCTGACGAAGTTGCTGCATATTGGCAGGAAAACGGACTTACTATACCTTATTCTCCTCAGTCGGGCAGGGAGGTATATAACTTGTTTTCTGAACGAGGTATCCCTCGAATTTACGTGTCGGACAAGCACCTTGTGGTATATTCAGTCTATTCCGATAATCCGATTGCTACATTCGAACAGTTGAAATCGGATGTAGAATATTGCTTGAACGGAAATTAATTTGCATTGCACGAATATATGCTATATGTGCATTTTTTTATCATATCTTTTTGCAAAACAAATGGTTTCATTAAATTTGCCGTCAATTAAACTACTAATACTAATAAATATATTATCTAATGAGCTTGAAAATTGTTGTATTGGCAAAGCAAGTACCTGACACTCGCTGTGTGGGAAAAGATGCCATGAATGCTGACGGTACAATTAACCGTGCGGCTCTTCCGGCTATCTTCAATCCGGAAGACCTGAATGCTTTGGAACAAGCGCTCAGACTGAAAGACACACATCCGGGTTCTACCGTAACCATCTTGACGATGGGACCGGGACGTGCCGCTGAAATCATTCGTGAAGGATTATACAGAGGAGCTGATAATGGTTATTTGCTTACTGACCGTGCTTTTGCCGGTGCAGATACGCTGGCTACTTCATACGCACTGGCTACGGCTATCCGTAAGATTGGTGAATATGATATCATTGTGGGTGGTCGTCAGGCTATCGATGGTGATACTGCACAGGTAGGTCCTCAGGTAGCAGAAAAGTTGGGATTACCTCAGGTTACATACGTTGAAGAAATTCAAGAGGTAAAAGAGGGGCGTATCCGTGTGAAACGTCATATCGACGGTGGTGTGGAAACAGTAGAAGCTCCACTTCCGATTGTCTTGACTGTAAACGGTAGCGCAGCTCCTTGTCGTCCGCGTAATGCAAAACTGGTTCAGAAATATAAACGTGCTTTGGGCGGACAGGAAAAAGCTGCCATTACAAAAGATGGAGCAGAGTTGCCTTATGCTTCTTTATACGAAAGTCGTCCTTATCTGAATATTACAGAGTGGAGTGTTGCCGATGTGAATGGTGATACGAAACAATGTGGTTTGTCGGGCTCACCTACTAAGGTGAAGAAGATTGAAAATATCATCTTCCAGGCTAAGGAAAGCAAAACTATTACAGGTAGCGATGCTGATGTAGAAAACTTGATTGTAGAACTGTTGGCTAACCACACTATTGGATAAAGACTATGAATAACGTATTTGTATATTGTGAGATGGAAGGCAAGCATGTTGCCGATGTCAGTCTCGAACTTTTAACCAAAGGTCGTAAGTTAGCCAATCAGTTGGGATGCCAGCTGGAAACAATCTGTGCCGGCAGCGACCTTGCCGATGTAGAAAAACAAGTTTTGCCATACGGAGTAGACCGTGTTCATGTATTCGATGCTCCGGGCTTGTTCCCTTATACTTCACTTCCTCATACTTCTATTCTTGTCAACTTGTTTAAGGAAGAAAAACCACAAATCTGTCTGATGGGAGCTACCGTTATCGGTCGTGACCTGGGACCTCGTGTTTCTTCAGCTCTGACAAGTGGTTTGACTGCCGACTGTACTCAGTTGGAAATCGGTAATCATGAAGATAAGAAGAATGGGGTTACTTATGAGAATCTGTTGTATCAGATTCGTCCAGCTTTTGGTGGTAACATTGTAGCTACTATCATCAATCCGGAACACCGTCCGCAGATGGCGACTGTTCGTGAAGGCGTGATGAAGAAAGAAATTGTTGATGCTAACTACCAGGGTGAGGTTATTCGTCACGACGTTGCGAAATATGTACCCGAAACAGATTATGTGGTAAAGGTTATCGACCGTCATGTTGAGAAAGCTAAACATAACCTGAAAGGTGCTCCTATTGTGATTGCAGGTGGTTACGGTATGGGAAGTAAGGAAGGATTCGACATGCTGTTCGAACTTGCTAAGGAACTTCATGCAGAAGTAGGCGCGAGCCGTGCTGCTGTAGATGCTGGTTTCTGCGAACACGACCGTCAGATTGGTCAGACAGGTGTAACAGTACATCCGAAGTTGTATATCGCATGTGGTATTTCTGGTCAGATTCAGCACATTGCTGGTATGCAGGATGCAGGTATCATTATATCTGTGAACAATGATCCTAATGCACCAATTAACACCATCGCTGATTATGTAATCAACGGAACAGTGGAAGAAGTGATTCCGAAAATGATTAAGTATTATAAAAAGAACAGTAAATAATGGCAAACTTTTATACAGAACATCCGGAACTCAAGTTTCACTTGAATAACCCGATGATGGAGCGTATCTGTCAGTTGAAAGAACGCGATTACAGAGATAAAGACGAGTACGATTATGCACCGCTGGATTATGCGGATGCAATCGACTCTTACGATAAAGTATTGGAAATTACCGGTGAAATTACCGGTGAGGTGATTGCTGCAAATGCAGAAGGAGTAGACGAAGAAGGTCCGCATTGTGCAAACGGTCGTGTGGAATATGCTTCTGGTACAAAGGCTAACCTGGATGCAATGGTGAAGGCGGGTCTGAATGGTATGACAATGCCTCGCCGATTTGGTGGTTTGAACTTCCCGATCACTCCGTATACCATGTGTGCGGAAATCGTGGCTCAGGCTGATGCTGGTTTCGGTAATATCTGGTCACTTCAGGACTGTATCGAAACACTTTATGAATTTGGAAACGAAGATCAGCACAGTCGTTTTATTCCACGTATCTGTGCAGGTGAGACCATGTCTATGGACTTGACTGAACCGGATGCAGGTTCTGACCTTCAGAGCGTAATGTTGAAGGCTACTTACGATGAGGCTAATAACTGCTGGCGTCTGAATGGTGTGAAACGTTTTATTACAAACGGTGATGCCAACTTGCACTTGGTATTGGCTCGTTCGGAAGAAGGTACACACGATGGTCGTGGATTGTCTATGTTTATTTACGACAAGAATGACGGTGGTGTAGATGTACGCCGCATCGAAAACAAACTGGGTATTCATGGTTCTCCAACTTGTGAATTGGTTTACAAGAATGCAAAGGCTGAACTTTGTGGTGAACGCAAGCTTGGTTTGATTAAATATGTCATGGCTTTGATGAACGGTGCTCGTCTGGGTATCGCTGCTCAGTCAGTTGGTTTGAGCCAGGCTGCATACGATGAGGCTTTGGCTTATGCAAAAGACCGTAAGCAGTTTGGTAAAGCCATTATCGAGTTCCCGGCTGTATACGATATGCTGGCTACCATCAAAGCAAAACTTGATGCAGGTCGTGCTTTGTTGTATCAGACTTCTCGCTATGTAGATATCTATAAAGCTTTGGATGATATCGCTCGTGAACGCAAGCTGACTCCGGAAGAACGTCAGGAACAGAAACGCTATGCAAAACTGGCAGACAGCTTTACTCCACTGGCAAAAGGTATGAACTCTGAATATGCTAACCAGAATGCATACGACTGTATTCAGGTACATGGTGGTTCTGGTTTCATGATGGAATATGCTTGTCAGCGTATTTACCGTGATGCTCGTATCACAAGCATTTACGAAGGTACTACTCAGTTGCAGACTGTTGCTGCTATCCGTTATGTAACAAACGGAGCTTATGCTGCTACTTTGCACGAATACGAACTGATTCCTTGTGCACCAGAATTTGAAGGCTACCTGAATCGTATTAAAGATATGACTCGTAAATTGGAAGCTTGTACAAATGCAGTAAAAGAGGCTCAGAATCAGGAACTGCTCGACTTCGTAGCACGTCGTCTGTATGAAATGGCAGCTGTCTGTGTAATGAGTCATTTGTTGCTTCAGGATGCAACGAAAGCTCCAGAACTGTTTGCTCAGTCATTGAATGTATATGTAAATTATGCAGAATCGGAAGTTGAAAAGCATTTCAACTTTATCCGTAAGTTCAATGCTGAAGAACTTGCTAGTTATCGGAAATAAGTAAGCATAAAGCCCTGTCATTTCTCTGGTATATAGAGTTTGACAGGGTTTTTTGTGCTTGTTTTTTTATAGGATGTGTAACTTTGGAACATTATCAATGCAGTGTTATGCATAGTTGCTTGATTTGTTCTTCAAATTCATCGCGGTTTCGTGCACGGTTTCGTACAGAGGTGCGATAGTTATAAATCGTTTGTGGTGAATAAAACATCAGAGTCGCAATGCGAGAACTATCTTTGATGCCCATGCGGATAAGGGCAAATATGCGGAGTTCTGTATTCAGAATTTCTCCTTTTTGTGGATAAATTTCTTCTCCTGGTCGTAGCAGGGAATTAAACTCTGTTATAAACTGAGGATAGAGAGTCAGAAAAGCCGTATCGAAATTCACAAAAAAACGTTTGGTATCTGCTTCTGACATTTTTGTATTGTTTTGCTTTAACAAATCATCAGCTTGTTTGGCTTTGATTTTTCGCTTTACCAAATCTTGGTAGCGGTTGAGTTTGTCAATATAGGAGGCACATAAATCGAGAAACAAACTGACATATTCCTCTCGTGTATGATTCGTTTTGAAAAGCTCATCGTTGAGATGACAAAGTTGCTCATTCAACTCCTTGAGTGAATGTTGTGCTCTACTTACCTGTCTTAACTGGAGGCGTATAAATATAATGGATGCAATTAACAGCAAACTTAATGCGCTGATGAAAATTACTGCTGCTGTAAGGTGATGTTTTGCATCAATATTCTCTTGTTGGTATGCGTTGAAAATAGCCGGTATTTTACGAGCTATTTCAAGCATCCGAAGACGATTATTGTAAAAGGTTGCATCTTCCATGGAATATTGCAGGTATCGGTTGGCTTGTTCCAATGATTGTGTTTTTTGCCGGTAAATGTATAAAGCCAATTCCTGTAATGACAGGTTTTCTTTCAACGGGCAGACATTGTCAGATATAGCAGAGAGAATCAGAAAGCGTTCAAATTCCTGTAAATGTCCTTGTCTACTATGTGCTAAAGCTAGTCCACAAGTGATGCATGCATAAAGCCGAGTATTTACAGACATGCCTTCCAGTGCCTTTTCGTAAGCTTTTTGTGCGCCTTCTTGATCTCCGGTTCGTGCTTTGTATTCTCCGGACCAATAATAGAATTCATTGCTTTCTGGAGGGAGCACTTGTAGTAAAGAGTCATTGTAAAGAATCTCTTTCTTCCGATAGTGTGGAGCATAGTATTCATCGTCTGTATATTCACTCCAAACGCTATATACCCATTCGTATGCTTCATAGTAATTTGCAAGAAGTGTGCTGTCTATGCTTCCTCTGTCTATGTTTTGCAGTTGTGAAAGAGCTTGGGAAAAATATCCGGTTGTAGCTAGTACGGTTGCTCGGCCAATATAGCAGAGATGTTTCTGTTTCAGTATATTGGTTTGTGAAGCAATTTTTTCTGCCATGTCAATGTACGAGAATGCAGAGTCTGACCTATAGGTAAGATATTCTTGATAAAGGGTATAGTAATGGTCAAAAAGTTTTTGAGCCGACATTCCTGGTTTCATTAGTTTTTGTATGCTGTCTATTCGGGCTTCTTTGCGTTGAGAAGCAATATCGCGTTGACTCAGGGAACGTTCAAGTTGTTTGTAGAGATCTTTAATATCTTGTTTGGCATGAATAACTTGAAGCGGAATGATAAACAAAAACAGAGAAAGCAGATACTTCATATAATATTGGGTTTAAGATTCTTCCTTGCAGTTTTATCAAAAGCGAAAATAAGATTTTTCTGTTAAATATCCAAATTCAAAAGATTGTCTATTTCAGGAAAAATTAAAAGAATATATCTACTTCTAATTTTAAATATATGTGCTTAATAATCTGATAATCATTTGTGTATGATTTTATATTACTATATGTAATCTACTTTGTCTCTACTGATAAAAACAAAGGCACATCCTTCATATTACTTTTGCGAATACGAAGGATGTCTGTATGGGATGTCTATCGTTAATAGAGTGATTGTTTTAACCTTTAGTAATGTATAATCCTTAAATTGTAAGTTTATGAGAACAAAAATGCTATTTCCCTGCACAATGATGGCGGTCTGGACATTGACTTTGTTTTCTGTAGCTTCTGCACAAACAGTAACAGATAGTGTGAATGTGAAAAAAGCAGATGGTAGTGAGCGTAATGTCATGTTGAATGCTTCAGATGCAACAAAGCCTCGTGAAATTCAAATAGGTTTACCTAGTGAAGACGTAAATGTATACGAAAATGGACTTCCCGCTGTATATTCTTCTGCTGTACATAAATTGCAATACCATTGGCGTAGCGATGCCAGTTTAGGGGAAGTTGGTTTAATGTCACCTTCAGAGTCGGCTATTCGTACAGGTAATATTGCTTATTCGGTCGATTCCTACAGTAAGTTAGGACAGAAAGAATTTAAAGGAATATTGAATTATCGTGCCAATCATTTTGGTATGCAGCAGTTCGATTTAAACGTTTCAGGCGGTATCGGTGATAAGTGGTTATATTCAGGAAGTGTTTATCAGAATTTCGATCCTGGAAGTTTTGATGCTAAATTTGATGAGTATACAGACCGTATGCAGATGTATCGTGCTGGTTTGACACGTCTGCTTGGAAATAAAGGTAAAATTAGCTTGCAATATAAATATGCTTACAGCCGAAATACAGGAAATGAATTAAATGCAGCTCCCTTCATTTATGTGGGGGATGGTTCTATTAAAGAAATACCGGGATTCGAACCGGGATTGGCTTCTTATGGTCCGGCAAGTGGTGAAATAGAATACATGGACATCATGGACGGAAAAATGAAGAAGGCCAATCTGCGTGATTTGGAAAATAACCGTTCGCATGAAATTGCTTTGCTGACTGATTATACTTTCGATAATAGTGCGAAATGGAGTCTGAACATGAAATATATGAATGCTCCAGAAGCGAATTATGTTGATTTTGGAGGTAGTACAATCAGTGAGTTAAGTGTGGAAGATGGATATACTTTGGCTGATGGCACACCTTATTCAGGTCTTGTGGAAGGCAGACGTACTTGGCTGCACTTTGGAAAGGTTCAGAATTTTTTGATTACTTCGGAACTTGAGAAACGTTTTGGTAATCATCAGTTGCGCTTTGGTTTGAATGAATGGTATTATTATTTGGACTATCATTCATCTTCTTTCCAGTGGGTAGGTAGTGTGCAAGAATATCCTGAAATTCTGACAGCTTCAGATGGTTCACGCTTTTATGGCTTTAATGAACTAAGCCCGGAATATACGGTAGGATCGGAAAATAAATTGGCTGTATATGTAACCGATAACTGGCAAATCTCTCCAAAATTGAACTTCTATTATGGTGGACGATTGGAATATTATAGAATGTCGGCCGACCAAGTTGCTCATTCACGCTACTCAGGATTCTATATCGGTGATACAGCTCCTGACGGTGAAGTGATTACTCCTGCTAATGTTACAAAGGATAAACTGAATTATGCTGCAACAGCTCAGTTAACTTATAATATGACTAAGCATTTTGGCTTGACGGCCGATGCGACTGTGGCAACTCGTTTCCCGAGAATCAATGAATATGCAGGAACAGGTCCTACAGAAGAGCAGTATAAACGTGTGACTATTCCTCTAATTCGTGGAGGATTATTCTATAAGAATAGCTGGATTGATTTGACTTCAATGGTGACTTATATCGCAAAGACCAATAATATCGACCAACAGAATTTGACTAAACCTGGTACAAGTGAAGGTAAGACCGTTTTGCTAATTTATGATATCCAGACACTGGGATGGACGACTTCTGCTGAAATTGATCCGTTCAAGGGGTTCCATCTGCATGCATTGTTTACTTATCAGAAGCCTGTGTATAAAAATTATAATGCAGGTGTGACTTTCAATGATGGAACACAGATGAGTGTCAATGCTAACAATATGATTGTGAAGGAAATCCCTCAGATTCTTGTGGAGTTGGATCCAAGTTATAATATAACAAAGGATTTACGCTTGTGGTTGAGCTTCCGTTATTTCGGTAAAACCTATGCCAATTTACAGGAAGCACTTTACTTCAACGGACGCTGGGAAACATTTGGTGGAATCAACTGGAGTGTAAACAAGCATTTGGATCTGGGAGTATCTGTAGTGAATTTCTTGAATCAGAAAGGAGCAAAGGGTACTATCAGTGGTTCTGAACTGATTACGAAGGAAGAAGCTTCAAAATATGCCGGTTGCTATATGAGCGGAAGCTATTTGCGCCCGTTTACAGTTGAATTTAGCGCAAGTGTTAAGTTTTAAAAATATAAACTGAAAATCTTTAGATAACCATGAAACAATTATTAGTATCAGGAGCATTGTTACTAGCTGCTATGCAGGTAAATGCTGTCGAAAAAAAAGTGTTTCGTATTTCTACGGAACAAACCGATTTGATTCTTCAGGTAGGAGATAACGGACGTCTGTATCAGACTTATTTTGGTGAGAAACTTTTAAATGATGCTGATATTCAGAATTTCGCATGGGATATACATGCAGGTTCTGATGGAAGTATCAGTCAACGTGGATGGGAAGTATATAGTGGTTCAGGAAATGAAGATTATTTTGAACCAGCTATTGCAGTTACTCATAATGATGGAAATAATTCTACTTATTTATATTATGTGTCATCAACCATGCAACCGGTAGATGGAGGAGTACATACTACGATTAATTTGCGTGATGACCAGTATCCGGTGGATGTTACTTTGCATTATATCGCTTATCAGAAAGAAAACGTAATTAAGACATGGAGTGAAATCAAGCATCAAGAAAAACGTCCGGTAACGCTGAATACGTATGCTTCTACGATGTTGTATTTCAATTATCCTTCGTATTATCTGACAGAATTTAGCAGTGACTGGGCAAAAGAAGCACAGATGAGTAGTCAGCAATTACAGTTTGGTAAGAAAGTGATTGATACCAAGTTGGGTAGCCGTGCTGCTATGCATACTCATCCATTCTTTGAAGTTGGATTGGGACAGCCGGTTGCCGAAAATCTTCCGCAACCGCAAGGAAGTAGGAATCCGGGTACCCGACAACAACATTATCCGTGAGATATGCCGCAGTCTGGACGCACCGATCCTTACAACTACCCTGCCGCGTGAAGAACATGAAGATATTGAATATGTGACCGATCCGGAACTGATTGACGAAAAGTTCGGAGAAGAAGTAGATCTGGTTATCGACGGAGGTATTGGAGGAATCGAACCGTCCACAGTGATTGACTGCTGTGACGACGAGCCCGAAATCATCCGTCAGGGGAAAGGAATACTGGAAGAATAAAATCATTAATCCAATAAAAATAAACCATTATGCTGTTAACATTACTTGATGCTGCAACCAAAGCATCTTCCATGGTCGATATTCCCAAGATTATCGACAAACTGGTTGAATGGGGAATCAACGTAGGGAAAGACCTCATCGGTGCCATTCTTATTTACATCATCGGACGCTTCATCATCCGGCAGATCAGCCGGCTGGTAGCCAAAGTTCTTGAAAAGCGCAAGCTGGAAATCAGTGTACAGACTTTCCTGAAAAGCTTGCTGAGCATTCTGCTTAACCTGATTCTGGCCTTTGCCATCGTAAGTCGTCTGGGTGTTGAAACCACCAGCTTCGCTGCTATCCTGGCCTCTGCCGGTGTGGCAATCGGTATGGCTCTGTCCGGCAACCTCTCCAACTTTGCAGGAGGACTGATCATTCTGGTGTTCAAACCCTTTAAGGTTGGTGACTATATTGACGGACAAGGCGCCAGCGGTACGGTAAAGGAAATCCAGATTTTCCACACCATTCTTTCCACCGTGGACAACCGGATCATTTATGTGCCCAACGGTTCCCTGAGCAGCAACGCCATTACTAATTACAGCAAGCAGGAAACCCGACGTGCCGAATGGGTATTCGGTGTGGAATACGGAGAAGATTACGAACGCGTCAAAGCCGTACTGGAACGCATCATTGCAGCCGACGAACGTATCCTGCAGACTCCGGCCCCGTTCATCGGTCTCGGATCTCTGTCTGCCAGCAGCGTTGACATCAAGGTACGTGTATGGACCAAGACTGCCGACTACTGGGATGTCATGTTCGATATGAACCGCATTGTCTACGCCACCTTCAACAAGGAAGGTATCGGCTTCCCGTTCCCGCAGCTCACTGTTCATCAGGCGCAAGACTAAATTCATCCGTCGGATCTTTCCGGTCCGATTCACTCTTCAAGTCCTGCCGGATCTATTTTCCGGCAGGACTTGACATTTTTAGTCTCCCTGCCTATCCTCTCATATATGGAAAAGAGACTCCACACCCCAAAATTTATTCATTCCGTTCCCTTGAATCTGAAAATTTTGAGTACTTTAGGAGCCGGATTATCCAAAACAATTCCGAGACTGAGACGTATGCATAAATTATATGCCTTTCTATTACTGGTGTTCGTGCTTTCCCTGTCCGCCTTTTCCCAAGAACAGAAAATCAACCGGGAGATTAGCGGAAAAGTCGTCATGGACCCGGGAGACGGTAAACAGGAAAGCGTGGAATATGCCAATATTTCATTGCTGTCATTGCCCGATTCCACTTTCCTTGCCGGTACAACCAGCGACAAAGAAGGAAAATTCTCCCTGCGCCTGCACTGCGATCTGTCTCAGAAATACCTGCTGAAAACGTCGTTTACGGGATGCCTTCCTGTCTGGCAGGAAATATCAGCCTATGCCATTCAGGCCGGCACAATCCGGCTGAAGGAAGACGTAAAAACACTGAATGAGGTGGTAGTGACAGCCCTCGTACAGCCCGTAGAACAGAAAAAAGATACGACTATATTCAATGCCGAAGCATACAAACTTCCCGAAGGAGCCTATCTGGAAGCACTGATCCGACGCATCCCCGGTTTAAGTTACGACCCGAAAACCAAGTCAATTGAATACAAAGGTGAA
>ENA-OOSA01000079-OOSA01000079.1-human-gut-metagenome-genome-assembly--contig:-NODE-79-length-22931-cov-1.667949_pt1 | contig 22931 bp, 22 predicted proteins | sample MGYA00241176_ERZ501210 | MGnify/ENA primary metagenome ERZ501210 (study PRJEB25962, sample SAMEA2042489) | human gut metagenome | biome: human gut; feature: human-associated habitat; material: faeces... | reverse complement strand
AAGCTCTCCGAATTCATATAGTTCGGAGTTGGTTTCGCCGGAACTTTCATTTTCTTCTGCTGTTTCCGGAGATGTTTCCTCCATTGTCAGTGATACGTGTGGCAAAGCTTCCAGAAGCAGTTCGGAAACAGTACCCTTTTGCTTGGCTTTTCCCCATACAATAAGGTTTTTGCATGCACGGGTAAAGGCAACATACAACAGATTCAGATTGTCAACCCAGAGTTGAAGCCGTTCTTCCAAATAACTATCGCGGTAGACTGATTCTGCCATTGCACCCGAATAGTTTACCGGAACGATATCCAGTTCGTTGAAAGGCGGACGGTCTGTATTCTTCCCTGTTCCTGCTACCGAACACCAGATGAGATGACTGTTGGTTTCATTCTCCATTTTCCAGTCGCAGAAGGGAAGTAAAACCGTATGATACTCCAGACCTTTTGACTTATGGATAGAGAGAATCCGAATCCCTTCTATTTCTCCCGAAGGAATTGTCTTTTCGTGAAGGCGTTCGTCCCAGTATGAGATGAAAGCGGTAAGTTCGGAAGAATTATTCTGCATATATTCTGTTACGGCGTCATAAAAAGCACAGATGTATGCATCCTGTTTTTCGATGAGTTGCATGTCGAACAGTATGAACAGTTTTTCCAGAAGCTCGTATAAAGGCATCAGCCTTAGTTCTTCCCGCAGGAGGACAAAACCTGCCGGCAGGTAACTTTCTACTTGATTCAGCAGAACCGTATTTAAGTCGATATTGCGTTTCAGTACTTCACGCTGATAGGCAGTTGCCAGTCTTGCCAGAGCTATATGATCGTCGGGAGATGTCAGATAGCGTAATCCGTCTATCATCATGCAGATGGCAAGAGAAGCATCCAGCCGGAAAGCCTCATCCGATACAATCCTGTAAGGTGTATGCTTGTCGAAATAATCAGCTATGGCAGGGATTGTCTTGTTTTTACGTACCAGAATGGCAATATCATTTGTACGGACTCCCTGATTAATGAGTGAAACAACCTCCGATGCCAGTTCCTCCAGCATTGTTTCGGCATACGGATGTTCCTTCTCATCCGAAAGAAAACTTAGCTTTACATATCCTTTTTCATCCTTTTTGGCTGTCTGCTGGCATACATCGCTGTAAGCGTGCTGAAGCTGTATGCAGGGTTCTCCCATTTCATCTTCGTAGCGTTGGTTCAGTACCTTGCAGGCAGCGGTAAATATTTCGTTGTTGAAGTGGATGATGCGTGCTTCACTTCGCCAGTTAGTCCCGAGGGTACATTCGCGCACACGTAAAGTTTTATCCTCACCCAGTCCGGCAAGAATCTTCCAGTCACCGTTTCTCCACCGGTAAATACTTTGTTTGATATCGCCCACGATGAGACTGCCTTCTTTTTGGGCAAGGCTTTCTTCGAGCAGCAGATGGAAATTTTCCCATTGCATGCGTGAGGTATCTTGAAACTCATCAATCATTACCGTGTCGATGGTTGTACCGATTTTCTCGTACACAAACGAGGCATCTCCTTCACGAATCAGTCCGTGCAACAGTGCATTGGTATCCGATAATAGAAAACGATTGTGCAACTGGTTTTGCAGGCGTACTTCTTCATCGATATTGGCAAGCAGACGGAGATTGTTCAGATAACGGAGCGAAAGGTCGCAGGAGTTTACCAGTATATTGTTTTTCGGTCGGAAATCTTCCGCAGTTTTCAGCAGAGGAATCAGCTCATTTGCTGCCAGTGAACGAATTGTGTCACGGTAAGCAGAAGTCTTTGTAGTCCAGTTCTCTTCACTTTCCAGACATTTTTCTACAGTTGCGTTGCGTACGTCACTTCCCAGATAACCATTTCCGATTTTATTGAAATAGCTTCCTATACCTCGAGAACCGTTTTTCAGGTCAGCAGGGGTCAAACCGTTTACTTCCAGTACACCAAGAAACTGTTCGTTGAAGCCTTTCATCTCTTCCAGTGCTTCCGTGCGGATATCCTGTAGCTGTTTACGGTAGGTAGGAATGAATTGGGAATCTGCCAGCTTTTTTCTCAGTCCGGCGCCTTTTTCTACATAACCTTCATCGAAAATATTACGGCCGAATCCTTTGATTTCGTTGGAAACATTCCAGCGTTTGTCGTCGGCAATACGTTCTTCTATATATTCGAGTAACCAGTAAAGAACAGGTGAACGCCGGTCGAGCTTTTCAATCATGGCATCTACTGCATCCGAAAGGACGTCGGCATTATTCAGTTCAATAGACATATTAGCTCCCAGTTCCAGTTCACGGGCAAGGTTGCGCATGACCGACTGGAAAAATGAGTCGATGGTTTCGATGCGAAAACGACTGTAATCGTGAATGATGTTTGTCAAAGCCTCACATGCAGCACGCCGTATTTCGGCCTCATTTTTTGAAGTAATTTTCAGCAGCTCTTCCAGATAGCTGTCCGAGCTCTTTAAGCCATTTGCCAAACCAAAAAGTTGCTCCAGTATACGTTTTTTCATTTCGGCAGTAGCCTTATTGGTAAACGTTACGGCAAGAATGCGGCGATAAGCGTGAGTATCTTCAATAAGTTGTTTGATATATTGTACGGCAAGAGTAAATGTTTTTCCCGAACCTGCCGAAGCTTTGTAGACCAGTAATTGTGGATAATCTGTCATTTTTTTACGTTGTTTCCAGTTCGTAAAAACAAAGATAGAAAAAAGAAATAACAGATTAAGGGAAGTGTTGTGAAAGTAATAAAAAACATGCTGAAGTTTTTAGTAAAACTTGAGCATATTTTACCTAAAACTTCAGCATGTTTTTTTATTATTCTTTGATATCCTGATAAAGGAAACGTTTGATGCTCTTTTTAGCTGTTTTCTCGAACTCTTCAGGATAGAGTTTGATGCGGGTAATTTGTGAATAAGCTGGCAGCATTTTGTTAAGCTCTGTACGGTTGACCTCGATGGCTGCTTCCAGCGCTTTTTTGTCCATACCTTGTGCAAAGGCTTCTTCATTGTCTGGATAAACCAGTGCGATAAGCTTGTCTCCAGCCAGAATGACAAGAGATTCGTTTACGAAAGGCATGTTGTTCAAACGGGCTTCAATTTCCTCAGGGTAAATGTTTTGTCCGGAAGCTGTAAGCAGCATGTTCTTGCAGCGTCCCTTAATGAAAATATTTCCCTCGGCATCCTTGATGGCCATGTCGCCTGTATGAAGCCAGCCATTGCAATCGATAGCCTGTGCTGTGGCTTCCTCGTTCTTGTAATAACCCAGCATGACATTCATTCCCCGGCATACCAGCTCTCCCGGGATGCGTTCCGGATCGGATGACAATACCTTTGTTTCCATATTCGAAACTGTTTTTCCACACGATGTGTACTGTATTTCATCCCAGCGGCTGTGGCAGATAAGCGGAGCGGCTTCTGTCATTCCGTAGGCAATGGTGTAGGGGAAGTTGATTTTTCGTAAAAATGCCTCTACCTCAGGATTGAAAGGTGCACCTCCGATTACTATTTCGATAAAGTTACCTCCAAATACCTCCATAGCCTGTGTGCGGATCTGTTCTTTTATCTTATCACTGACGATAGGCAGTTTCAGCAGGAGTTTCCCCAGTTTGTTGTCTACTTTAGGCAGAATATTCTTCTTGAAAATCTTCTCGACGATGAGAGGAACACATGCTATGACACGCGGACGTATTTCAGCAAATGACTCGGCAATGATTTTAGGTGAGGGCATGCGTGTAAGGAACCATAAGTGCGCGCCCACGGTTACTCCATAAATAAAATCGAAAACCAGACCGAAAATGTGTCCTAACGGCAACATTGATACCACATTGTCGCCTGGTTTCAAACCTACTTTTTTATGTATGTGTACTACATTCGAGATAATGCTGCGATAAGGAAGCATTACTCCTTTCGAATATCCGGTTGTACCCGATGTGTAATTGATGACAGCCAGCTCTTCCGGTTCTTCGCGGCGATAAGATACATTCTCCGCACGGAAGCGGCAAGGATAACGTTTCCCGAATTCTTCATTCAGATGTTCACGGGCATAGGTAAGGCGTTGTGAGCGTGAAACAACCAGATCGAAGTTTTTCAGCTCGATGATACCTTCCAGATGAGGCATGGCAGCTTCGTTGAAATTTTCCCACACCTGATCGCCCACGAACAGCATACGTGCTTCCGAATGGTTTACTATATTATGTACATTATCGGCTTTGAATTCGTGAAGGATAGGGACGGCTACTGCTCCATAAGTGATAACACCGAGAAATGTTGCAGTCCAGTTTGCGCTGTTTCTACCGCAGAGCGCGATTTTATCTCCTTTTTTTATACCTGCATGTTCGAATAGAATATGCATCTTTTCTATTTTGCGCGCTACATCTTTGTATTGTAAGGTAGCTCCCTTGTAGTCTGTCATTGCATCCAGATTCCAGTTTTTACGGATGCTTTCTTCAATAAGTTGTATTAAACTGCTTGTTGTTTCCATTGTTTCATTGCACACTAATCGTGTTAATGTGCGCAAAAATAATAAAAGTTGTCCGAACAACTGGTATATTCACTGAATTATTTTCTGTCAGACAGGGGATAATCTCCAATAATTGCTAACTTTGCCAATAAAAATAGATAAACAAAATATAGTTATGCTGATTTATAATACAACCTTTCATGTGGAAATGAACGATGCGAGAAATTTTGTAATTTGGTTGAACGAATGCTATATTCCTGAAGTCGAACAGTCGGGAGAGCTGCGTAATCCTCGCATATTACGTATATTAAGCCATAAGGAACAGGATAGCGAATGTTTTTCTTTACAATGGGAGGTAGAAGATAGTGCAGCGCTTCATCGCTGGCATACCAAGCAGGGTGCACGCTTGAATGAAGAAATGCTGAAGATATTTAAGGATAAAGTGATTGGCTTTCCCACATTAATGGAGGTGATCAAGTGATACAGCCTGTAAAGGAAAAGATTATTTTGGGAATAGATCCCGGTACAAATATCATGGGCTATGGAGTGCTGAAGGTGACAGGAGTAAAACCTCAAGTCATGGCCTTGGGAGTGATAGACCTGAGAAAATGTACCGATCCGTACTTGAAATTGAAGCATATTTACGAACGGGTGCAGGGAGTGATTTCCTCTTATTTGCCTGATGAGCTGGCTATCGAAGCCCCTTTCTTTGGAAAAAATGTACAGTCGATGTTAACTGGGACGTGCCCAGGGTGTGGGTATTGTGGCTGCTTTATGTCGGGATATTCCTGTAACGGAATATGCTCCTCTGAAAATAAAGATGGCGATAACAGGAAACGGTCAGGCCAGTAAAGAGCAGGTGGCCGATATGCTGAAGCGTATGCTGCATATTCCCGAGTCGGAAATGGGGCCCTTTATGGATGCTACCGATGCATTGGGGGCTGCATATTGTCATTATTTGCAAATGGGCCGTCCGGCTATGCCGAAAGCGTATTCAAGTTGGAAAGACTATATACAAAAGAATCCCGATAAAGTGAAAAAATAGAAAAATCATGAATGCAAAACACCTTTTAGCTATGTTGACCTTAGCAACGGCAGTTGGCTGCAATTCTATCCAGAGAAGTTCATTCGATTCGTTTGATGAATATCCTGTATATGAAGGTAAATGGGAAGAAATGACTTACTCGCCGGCTGGAACACATTTTTCTTTGTGGGCTCCTACAGCTCAGGAAGTACGTGTCATGTTATACGAAAAGGGACAGGGCGGAGCTGTCCAGCGGATGATAAGCATGCAGCAGGCAGCCGACGGAATGTGGCAGGCTGTGGCAGAAGGTGATTTGAAAGGTAGCTTTTATGCATTCAATGTAAAAATAGATGGCATCTGGCAAGGTGATACTCCCGGTGTTATGGCAAAAGCGGTGGGAGTAAATGGCGACCGTGCTGCCATTATCGATATGAGAGAAACTAATCCTCAGGGATGGGAAAAGGATGTACGTCCGCCCTTAAAAAGTTTTTCTGATATCATTATTTACGAGATGCATCATCGTGATTTTTCGATCGATACGGTTGCAGGCATCAAGCATAGAGGAAAATTTCTGGCTCTGACGGAAGACAGCACCCATACTTATCTGGGTGAGAAGACAGGTATTGCGCATTTGAAGGAACTGGGAGTGACTCATGTGCATTTGTTGCCTTCATTCGATTTTTCGTCAGTCGATGAAACAAAGCTGAATAAGCCTCAGTACAACTGGGGATATGATCCGAAAAATTACAATGTTCCCGAAGGTTCGTATGCAACAGATCCTTATAAGCCTGATGTGCGTATTCGTGAATTTAAGCAAATGGTGATGGCTTTGCACCGTGCTGGAATCAGGGTAATAATGGATGTTGTATATAATCATACGGCTCTGACAAAAGGAAGCAATTTTGAACGTACAGTTCCTGGTTATTTTTACCGTCAGGATAGTGAAGGAAAGTTTGCCAATGCTTCGGGATGCGGTAATGAAACGGCGAGTGAACGTGCCATGGTTCGGAAATTTATCATAGAGTCTGTTTGTTACTGGGCGAATGAATATCATGTAGATGGTTTCCGTTTCGACCTAATGGGCATACACGACATCGTTACGATGAAGGAAATCCGAAAAGCTCTTGATGGAATAGATCCTACCATATTTATCTATGGAGAAGGATGGGCTGCCGGTACTCCGCAGCTTCCTGCTTCTGAACTTGCTATGAAGAATAATGTTTATCAGATGCCTGGTATTGCGGCTTTCAGTGATGAATTCCGTGACAGTCTGCGAGGTCCGTTTGGAAAGGATGAGAAAGGAGCTTTCGTTATAGGACGTCCGGGGCATGAAACTGGTGTGAAGTTCGGTATTGTAGGTGGAATTGCTCATCCGCAAATAAACAACGATTCAGTACGTCGTGTTCCTAAGATATGGGCGAATACTCCTTCGCAATTTATCAGTTATGTAAGTTGTCATGATGACCTATGCCTGACAGACAGATTGAAAGTTACTCTTCCGGGGGCTTCTGTTCCGGAATTGAAGGCTTTGCAGAAATTGGCCGAAACTGCTGTGTTTACATCGCAGGGAGTTCCTTTTATATTTGCCGGGGATGAAATATTGCGCGACAGGAAAGGAGTTGTAAATGCTTACAACAAACCGGATGAAATAAATGCGATAGACTGGCGTAATAAGACAGCTTATCGTGAAGTGTTCGACTATGTAAGGGGGCTGATTGCTATGCGTAAGGCTCATCCTGCTTTTCGAATGGGAAATGCAGATCTGATTCGCAAGCATCTGGAGTTTATTCATGTGCCGGCTACGAATGTTGTTGCTTTCCGTATAAAGGGAAGTCCTTGTGGCGATAAGTGGTTGAATACGATTGTAGTACTGAATGCTCGTACAGAACCGATAAAGGTTAATATTCCAGAAGGTAAATATTGGATAGCATGTCGTGACGGCAAGATTGACTTGATTTTGGGATTGGGCATGATTACCGGAAACCAGATCACAGTCAGTCCGCGTTCGGCTATGATTATCCATCAGTAATATACAAGAACAATGCAGAATATCATTACAATTAAAGACGGGGTGACCAGACATCCTTTATATCGACTGAATGAGCCGATTAATTTACAGATAGCAAAAGGAGAACATGTTGCTATCGTAGGTCCAAACGGGGCAGGTAAGAGTTTGTTGGTGGATACTATTATCGGACGGTATCCGCTACTGATGAACGAGGTAGAATATGATTTTTCGCCTTCAGAGTCGAACTTGGTATGTGATAATGTAAAGTATATAACTTTCCGTGACTCGTACGGTGATTCTGACGGAACGTATTATTATCAGCAGCGCTGGAATTCTCAGGATCTGGAAGAAACTCCAGTAGTTCGTGATTTGTTGCCTGAATGTAAGAATCAGGAGCTTCGCACCGTATTGTATGATTTATTTGGAGTGGATACGATGCTTGACAAGCATATTATCTTGTTGTCTAGTGGTGAGTTGCGCAAGTTTCAACTTACAAAGACCTTACTCTCCAATCCGCGTGTGTTGATTATGGATAATCCGTTTATCGGTCTTGATGCCAAAACTCGCGACCTGTTGCATGAATTGTTGCAGAAACTTACAGAGGTAACTCCTTTGCAGGTTATTCTGGTTCTATCGAAAACGGACGATATCCCAGCTTTTATAACACATGTCATTCCAGTTGCCAACCGCTCTTGCGGAAAGAAAATAACCCGAGAGGAGTATTTGTCGATAAATGCCGGTGTTCCTGCTCACGTGCTGACTGAAGAGAAATATCAGCGTATCCTGACTTTGCCTTATGCTGATAATTTGTATCATACCGAACATATTGTAGACTTGAATAAAGTAAGTATACGTTATGGTGAACGTACTATCCTGAAAGAACTTGACTGGACTGTGCTTTGTGGTGAAAAATGGGCATTAAGCGGAGATAACGGCTCTGGAAAGTCAACGCTGCTGAGTCTGGTCTGTGCCGATAATCCCCAAAGCTATGCTTGTGATATATCTTTGTTCGGGCGTAAGCGCGGTAGTGGAGAAAGCATTTGGGAAATAAAAAAACATATCGGATACGTAAGTCCGGAGATGCATCGTGCCTATTTAAAAAATCTGCCGGCTATTGATATCGTAGCAAGCGGACTCCATGATTCTATCGGCTTGTATAAGAAAACCCATAAGGAAGATATTGCTATTTGTGAGTGGTGGATGGATATCTTTGGTATTAAAGAGCTGAAGGATCGTAATTTCCTGCAACTGTCGAGTGGTGAGCAGCGTATGGTGTTACTTGCCCGTGCCTTTGTGAAAGATCCGGAGCTGCTGATACTGGATGAACCTCTTCATGGATTGGACATGTATAACCGACGGCTGGTAAAGGATGTGATAGAGGCATTCTGTCAGCGAAAAGACAAAACACTTATTATGGTGACGCATTATAAGGAAGAACTTCCTGCGTGTATAGATCATAGTCTGTATCTTGTACGAAACCGTTAAGGCTTGTTTTATTTGTGTCCTGATTGGCAGAAAGAGATTGTTGAATTGCTTTTGATGAAATCTGTGAGGAAATATTTTTGGTTTTTCGTTTCTTTTCCTATATTTGTTTAATTTTTAAGGAAGGGCTAAAAAGCCCTTTTATACATAACTAATATATGAAAACTATGAATATCAAGATTCGACTGATCATTATGAACTTCCTGCAGTTTGCTGTATGGGGAGCTTATCTGACCTCCATGGGAACTTATTTAACTAAAATTGGGCTGGGAAGCCATATTGGTATATTTTATGCCATGCAGGGTATTGTTTCGTTGTTCATGCCTGCTATATTAGGCATTATAGCTGATAGATGGGTTCCGGCACAACGATTGCTGGGATTGAGTCATTTGCTTGCAGCCCTGTTTATGGTAGGAGCCGGATATTATGGAATGACAGCGGGTGATGATGTTTCGTTTACTGTTTTGTTTTCATTTTATTCAATGAGTGTGGCCTTTTATATGCCTACGCTTGCATTGTCGAATTCGGTAGCTTATACAGCGCTTGATAAAGCAGGGTTGGATACGATTAAAGCGTTTCCTCCTATCCGTACCTGTGGCACGATAGGTTTTATTTGTTCCATGTGGCTGGTAGACTTGTTAGGATTTCAGGCAAATTATATGCAATTCTTTACTTGTGCGGTATGGGGAGTGATTTTGGCTGTTTATGCTAATACATTACCTCAGTGTCCGGTGACTAGAAATACCGGCGGGCAGAGAAAGTCGCTTGTTGAGGCTTTGGGATTGAAGGCCTTTTTACTGTTCCGCCAGCGCAAAATGGCGATATTTTTTATCTTCTCAATGCTGTTGGGTGTTTCATTACAGATAACCAACGGATTTGCCAATCCGTTTATCACAAGCTTTAGTGCAATTCCTGAATATGCTGATACTTTTGGTGTGCAGCATGCTAATTTGCTGATTTCACTTTCACAAATCAGTGAAACATGCTGTATATTGCTTATACCTTTCTTCTTAGGACGGTTCGGTATAAAGAAGGTTATGTTGATTGCTATGATTGCCTGGGTTTTACGCTTCGGCTTATTTGGACTTGGTAATCCGGGTAGTGGAGTATGGATGTTTATTCTTTCCATGATTGTATATGGAGTGGCTTTCGACTTCTTTAATGTTTCCGGTTCTTTGTTCGTTGATAAAGAAACTGATATTTCCGTACGCTCTAGTGCTCAAGGACTTTTCATTATAATGACTAACGGACTTGGGGCTACTATTGGTACGTTGACTGCGCAGTGGGTAGTAAACCAGTTTGTTGATTTCAGCAGCACGGAACCACAAGTTGAGGGCTGGACAAATGCCTGGTTTATTTTCGCTGCCTATGCGTTGGTTGTAGCTGTTATGTTCAGTATTGTGTTTAAATATAAACATGAAGTTAAAACAGTATGAATGAGATAGAGATAAGAGTTCTTGATATGTCTGCTGTGCTCAAGCCTTCGGATGCTTTTGCATTGGTTCTGGAAGAGCTTGGAGGAGGTTTCCGCAAACTGGCTCTCATAATCGGGAAACAGGAAGCACAAGCCATAAAAATGGGACAAATGTCGTATACTCCTCCGCGTCCTTTTACTCATGACCTGATGCTGAGTGTGATGGAAAAGGGAGGATTAGTGCCGGTAAAAGGAGTGATTTATGAGGTGAAAGATGGCATTTACAGTTCCTATTTATTTGTACGCTGTGCGGATGAAACAATATTTCAGGTCGATGCTCGTACGACAGATGTTATCTCTCTTTCTCTCAGAAAAAAGTTCCCTCTGTATGTTTATGAAGATATTTTAGAAAGAGAACAGCTGCGTAATATCTCAGCTGATGGCTCTACATATTGTGTCTCAATAAACACTATAGATATTGATTCTCTGAAAAAAGCAATGGATGAAGCCGTGGAGAATGAGGACTATGAACGAGCATCACAGTTGCGCGATGAAATAAGAAAACGTGAGAAAAAAGAAGATAAATACAAGTAAACGATAATATTTAAAGAATATGCATGTATTTTATGCTCCGGATATAGCTGTTAATCCGGAATTGCCCGAAGAAGAGGCTGGACATTGCCTGCGAGTGTTGCGTTTGACGGTGGGTGATGAGATAATGCTGACCGATGGGAAAGGTTGTTTTGCCCGTGCCGCTATTAGTGCGGCAACCGGTAAGCGTTGTCAGGTAAAAGTGAATGAGGTTATTCCCCAAGAACCTTTCTGGAAAGGCCATTTGCATCTGGCGATGGCGCCTACCAAGAATATGGATCGTATAGAATGGTTTGTAGAGAAAGCTACTGAAATTGGTTTCGATGAACTTAGTTTCCTGAATTGTCGGTTTTCTGAGAGAAAGGTGATTAAGACTGAGCGCATCGAGAAGATTGTTGTTTCGGCTATAAAACAATCACTAAAAGCGCGAAAACCAGTTGTTAATGAAATGGTAGACTTTGGACGGTTCATGCAACGTGAATTTGCGGGACAAAAATTTATAGCTCATTGTTACGAAGGAGAGAAGCCTCTTCTGAAAGATGTTTTGCAGCCTGGAGAAGATGCTGTGGTATTAATTGGCCCCGAGGGTGATTTCAGCCGTGAGGAAGTTGAAAAGGCTGAAGCGATGGGATTTCGTTCAATCAGTTTAGGTAAATCGCGCTTACGTACAGAAACTGCTGCTTTGGTGGCAGTACATACCATGAATTTATTTAATAGTTAATGGACGGAGATATGAAAAAGAATATATTAGGATATTGTTTACTGCTGGTTGCTGTACTGTTGGCGTCATGCAGCAAGAAGAACAATTATGAAAACGTACTCCCCAAAGATGCTGCAATGGTTGTGTCTGTCGATCTGGTTTCGATGGCTGAAAAGAGTGGATTGAGTGGAGATAAAGGTGCTCCGGTTGTGGCGCGGCTGAATGAAGCTTTGAAAAGCGGGGCTGAAGGAGCAGGTGAACTTATAGACAAGATCACGAAAGATCCTTCGGAGAGTGGCTTGGATTTAACTGAAAAGATTTATTATTTTATTGAATCTGGTGGCGTATCTACAGGTCTGGTTATAAGAGTCTCTGATCAAGATAAACTGGAAGACTTGTTGAATGCTTTGCATAACCAGCAGGTATGTGAGAAGCCTGTTGAAGCAGAGGGGTGTATGTGGACCTCTATGGGGCGTGTGCTGGTAACGTATACAGATGATGCATTCCTGGCTTTGCTTGACTTGAAAGGAGGGGAGGCAAAAGATATGCTTCATATGGCTTCCATGGTTTTGCGCCAGACTGAAAAGGATGGATTTACGGCAACTTCTGATTTTCAACAGATGAAGAATCAGAAAGGAGATATTGTTTTATTGTCTTCTTTGGATTTGCTTCCAGGAGAATACGTTACTCCGCTTACTATGGGAGTTTCTGCTACACTGGATTTGAAGAATATAAAAGCGCTTTCTACGATATCTTTTGAGAAAGGGAAGATTGTGATGGATGTACAGGATATAACAACGGATAAAGTAATGACTTCATTGGTAGAAAAGCAGTTGCAAGCTACAAATCCGGTCAAAGGTACTTATCTCGATACTTTCCCTGCAAATACTTTTTTCTGGATGTCTGGTAATGTAGATGGAAATAAAATCTATCAGTTGCTGTGTGAAAATCCGACTGTACGTCAGCAGTTCGAAAGCTCAATTATGCCTATCGATTTTGAGGCAATATTTGGTTCTATAAAAGGCGATGTGGCAGTGGCGGTAACTAATCCTTTGCAGAATGGTTTTATTGCTTATGCTGATGTCACGAACAGTCAGTTTCTGCAAACATTTGAAGATCTGAAGCCCTTGCTGGCGTTGACTAACGGACAAATGCAGCTGATAAACCGTGGCGCTGACAGTTATGAATTCCGTATGCGGAATGGCAGTATGATGGGACTCCGTGCAGGAAATGTCAGTTTCTGGTTTGGAGTGAAAAATAATCGCTTGTATTTTACCAATGATTATAATTTGGTAGATGCTCGTGTTCCTGGACTTACTTTACGGGATTGTCCATGGGGACAAAAAGTGTCGGGAAAGCGTTGTTTTGTTGGGATGAATTTTACATCTGTTTCAGATCAGGCGAAGCAGCTTTTGGGTAATAACAGTCAATATGCTCCTGCTATAGGTGTGTTGCGCATTTTGGATTATATGACGGTAGAAACGGTAGATTATAAAACATCTCATATTGAGCTGACAACAAAAAGCAAAGATAAAAATGTACTTCAAACATTGTTAGAGGTATTTAATTAATGAAAAATGGAAACAATTGAATTACAACAAACTCTGCCGGAGGTATTTGCCGGCAGAGATAGTATCATTTCCGATGTTTGGCATCGGCAAGTTGCGTTTCAGAGGGGGAAGACTTATCTGGTAGAAGCTGTTTCGGGCACAGGTAAATCTTCCCTTTGCAGTTTTATTTATGGATATAGAAAGGACTATCAGGGCATTATCTGTTTTGACGGTGAAAATGTGAAGAATTTCTCTGTCAGCCGGTGGGTAGAAATCAGAAAACGTTCGTTGAGCATGTTGTTTCAGGAATTGCGTTTGTTCCCGGAGCTGACAGCATGGGAAAACGTACAGCTGAAGAATTCACTGACGGGACATTGCAAACGCAAGCAGATAGAAGATTGGTTCTCACGTTTAGGTATTTCAGACAAATGGGACCAGCAGATTGGAAAGATGTCTTTTGGACAGCAGCAGCGTGTTGCTTTTGTTCGTGCTTTGTGCCAGCCTTTTGATTTTATTTTTTTAGATGAACCGGTCAGTCATTTGGATGATGGCAATGGGAAGATTATGGCAGATATCTTGCATGAGGAAGCTGAAAAGCAGGGAGCAGGTATAATAGTAACGTCTATCGGAAAACATATTCCGTTGAATTATGACAGGGTACTTTCTTTGTAAATACAGATATTATGATTTGGAAGTTATTAAGACAGCATATTAGTGTGTCGCAGCTTGCAGGATTTTTCCTGGCTAATTTATTTGGTATGATTATCGTCTTGCTGGGAGTTCAGTTTTATCGGGATGTATTACCTATATTTACTCAGGGCGATAGCTTTATAAAAAAAGATTTTGTAATTCTCAGCAAGAAAGTTAGTACGTTGGGAACTCTTGTTGGAAAAAGTAATACATTTTCTGCGGGTGATATTGCGGAAATAAAGGAGCAGCCGTTTACTAAGAGTGTAGGTGGATTCCTTCCGTCGCAATTTAAGGTATCTGCTGGCATGGGAATGCAAGGAATACGTATGTCGACTGATATGTTTTTTGAGTCGGTTCCAGATGAATTTGTTGATGTGAAGTTAGATAAATGGAGTTTTAATCCGGCATCGGATATTGTTCCAATCATTATTCCACGTAATTATCTGAATTTGTATAATTTCGGTTTTGCACAAAGCCGTAACCTTCCTCAGCTTTCGGAAGGAGTAATGGGCATGGTGAATCTGGACATCCGGATAATGGGGAATGGGCAAGTGAAGCAGATGAAAGGGAATATTGTCGGCTTTTCAAACAGACTCAATACTATTTTGGTTCCCGAATCATTTATGAATTGGGCAAATGAAGCCTATGGCGCAGGAGAAAAAGCTGAGCCTTCGAGACTGATTGTAGAAGTTAACAATCCGGCAGATGAACGGATTGCTAAGTTTTTCCAACAGAAAGGGTATGAAACAGAAGGTAACGGTTTGGATGCCGGTAAGGCAACTTGGTTCTTGAAAATCGTTATCGGTATTGTATTGTCTGTTGGTTTGCTAATCAGTGTGCTTTCATTCTATATTTTGATATTAAGTATATATCTGTTGCTGCAGAAGAATTCTACAAAACTCGAAAATTTACTATTGATAGGTTATAGTCCTGCCCGGGTAGCACGTCCGTATCAGTTGCTTACTGTTATTCTTAATTTGGCAGTATTGTTACTGAGCTGTGTTGTTGTTATGTCTGTAAGATCTCTATATCTTGATACAATAATGAATCTTTATCCGGGTGCAGGAGGGGGAAGTATGATTCTTTCTCTGGTTGCCGGATGTATTATTTTTATAGGAGTGTCTGTACTGAATATTGTGATTATACGTCGTAAAATAAATGCTATCTGGTTGCGGAAATAAAAAGGCTAATGAATATGATACAACAAATAGAATTTTCTTTAAAACCTCGTCGAAGAGGTTTCCATTTGATTACAGAGGAAGTGATGTCGCACTTATCTGCGTTGCCTGCAACCGGACTGGTAAATCTTTTTGTGAAACATACTAGTTGTGCACTCAGTATTAATGAAAATTATGATCCTTCAGTGCGTAGTGATATGGAACAGATTTATAATCGTTTAGTTCGTGAAAATGAAAGTTATTATCAGCATACAGATGAGGGAAGTGACGACATGCCCAGTCATGCAAAATGTAGCTTGACTGGAGTTTCGCTTACTATTCCTGTTACTGGAGGGAAACTGAATCTGGGAACTTGGCAGGGTATTTATCTTTGTGAGTTTCGTGATTATGGCGGTCCTCGTCGGATTGTAGCTACAATTATGGGATAGGAGTGTTCGGATATAGTTCGTTTGTTTACTAATTATCGGGAAACAAAGAAAAATTTATTGGTATGCCTGTGTGTGAATAAATGTTTATAGATGTCTTATACTGTAAAATGATATGTTCAAAAACGCTTGATTTGTGTCAGGAAACATAGTTTTACGGCTAAAAAATGTTACATAGGAGTACACTGTTGGCAGATTATTGTATAAATTTGCCATACCAAATAGTTAAACATTAAACTATTTTGATAAAGACTAAAAAGTAGATTTTTCAGGACTATTAAAAGAACTTTTAATTATACAATAAAAGATTAAGCTTATGTCAAAAATCGTTGGACACATTTCGCAGGTAATCGGTCCGGTTGTCGATGTTCGGTTTAAATTCGACGGTGTGGATGCAGAACATGCTTTGCCGAAAATTCACGATGCTATGACCATTAAAAGACATGATGGTCGTATCTTGGTAGTGGAGGTTCAGCAACATATCGGTGAAGATACTGTGCGTACCGTTGCGATGGACAGTACAGACGGGTTGCAGCGCGGAATGGAAGTCATGCTTACCGGACAGGCTATTACAATGCCTGTTGGTCCTCAAATTAAAGGACGAGTAATGAACGTAGTCGGTGAAACGATAGACGGTATGAAGGAACTGGATAAGACAGGAGGTTTTCCTATCCACCGCGAACCGCCTAAATTTGAAGATCTGGCTACTACGCAGGAAGTCCTTTTTACGGGTATTAAGGTTATCGACCTTTTGGAACCTTATCTGAAAGGAGGTAAAATTGGATTGTTTGGTGGTGCGGGAGTTGGAAAAACCGTGCTTATCAAAGAGTTGATTAACAATATTGCCAAAAAGCACAACGGTTTCTCAGTCTTTGCCGGTGTAGGAGAACGTACTCGTGAGGGTAACGACCTGCTTCGTGAAATGATTGAATCTGGAGTTATCCGCTACGGCGATGAGTTTCTGAAGAGCATGGAAGAAGGAAACTGGGACTTGTCGAAAGTAGATTATTCTGAAGTAGAGAAATCGCAGGTTGCAATGGTGTTCGGACAGATGAATGAACCTCCTGGCGCACGTCAGTCTGTTGCATTGTCTGGATTGACACTTGCAGAATCTTTCCGTGACCGCCAGACTGGTGAGAATGGTCCACGTGATATTCTTTTCTTTATTGACAATATATTCCGTTTTACTCAGGCTGGTTCTGAGGTTTCAGCTTTGCTTGGACGTATGCCGTCGGCCGTAGGTTATCAGCCTACACTGGCTACAGAAATGGGACAGATGCAGGAACGAATCACTTCTACCAAGAATGGTTCTATTACTTCTGTTCAGGCTGTATATGTTCCTGCCGATGACTTGACCGACCCTGCTCCGGCTACTACCTTTACGCACTTGGATGCTACTACTGTATTGAGCCGTAAGATTACAGAGCTGGGAATATATCCGGCAGTAGATCCGTTGGAATCGACTTCTCGTATTCTGGATCCGTTAATTGTCGGTAAAGACCATTACGAAACAGCTCAGCGTGTAAAGCAGATTCTTCAGCGTAATAAGGAGTTGCAGGATATTATTTCTATTTTGGGTATGGATGAACTTTCGGATGAAGATCGTCTGACTGTGAACCGTGCTCGTCGAGTACAGCGATTCCTTTCTCAACCGTTTGCCGTAGCCGAACAGTTTACAGGAGTTCCGGGAGTTATGGTTTCTATAGAAGATACTATCAAGGGATTCAAGATGATTCTGGACGGTGAGGTTGACTATCTGCCTGAACAGGCCTTCCTGAATGTAGGTACGATAGAAGACGCAATCGAGAAAGGAAAGAAATTGCTTGAAGCTGCCAAAGGGTAAAGAAAACTCAACGAATTATGAAGGAAATGCATTTAGTTATCGTTTCACCCGAACGCATGTTGTTCGACGGAAAAGTTTCGCAAGTAACTCTTCCGGGAGAAATGGGGGAATTTCAGGTGTTGACAAATCATGCACCTATTATTTCTTCACTTGTAGCGGGTAAAATAAGTTATACGTCAGGGGCAGAAACTCAGTCATTACAAATTGCAGGAGGATTTGCCGACATAAACAATAATCAGATTTCAGTCTGTGTAGAACTTTGAGAAAAGTAATACAGGCGTAGAACTTAAACGTTTTTGGTAGTTTTTTAGAAAAACTGCACTATACTATGTTTTTGTTAACCATCAGAAAAAAGTTTATCAGAGAGTTGACTCTAATTGGGGTCGTGTTAACGGCTTTAGTAGCTGTAGTGTATCATATGTTCATACCAGACAGGTATTTTCTATGGTTCCCTTCAATCCCGATATTCTTTTATCTGTTTGGCTTATTTTACATAGCTATGTTTTCGTTCTACTATCGTATGGGACTGGAAAAACTGGTAATGTGTTATTTGTCATGCAAAGTTTTGAAATTTATCTTAAGTGCCTTGGTACTGATAGCATATGCTTTCTTTATCGGACATGAAGTTGTTGCTTTTATGTTGACTTATGTATTTTTCTTCTTTGCATTTCTGATATTTGAAACTCGCTTTTTCCTTTGGTTTGAAATGAAACTGAAAAATAGTAAAAAGGTAAACAATGAAAAAAATACGGTACATAGCACTGTTTCTGCTTCTGTTGATGGGAACAACAGGAATGTTGATGGCGCAAAATGCTGATTCAACGGCGGTAGCTGCTTCTTCCGAACAGAACCAGACGGAAGATATAAGTGTTAACGAACTGGTTTTCGGACATATCGGCGATGCTTATGAATGGCATATTGCTACATTGGGCAATACTGTTGTCAGTATTCCGTTGCCGGTTATCGTACATAGCAGTACGGGATGGCATGTTTTCTCTTCTTCTCGTCTGGAAGAAGGAGAATATGAAGGACTGTATATAGCACGTGGCGGAGCATACGATGGAAAGATCGTAGAACGCAATGAAGCTGGTGAGGAAGTTCGTCCGTTGGACATTTCTATTACTAAAAATGTAATGGGATTATTTATCAACAGTGCAGTTTTGCTTGTCATCATGATGAGTTGTGTGCGTTGGTACAAGAAACATCCGGTAGAGCAAGGAGCTCCCAAAGGAGGAGTTGGGATGATAGAAGCACTTGTTCTAATGATATATGATGATGTCATAAAAGGATGTATCGGTGAAGACTATAAACGTTATGCACCTTACTTGCTGACAGCATTTTTCTTTGTACTGGTAAATAACCTGATGGGATTGATCCCTATCTTCCCAGGTGGAGCAAATGTTACAGGTAATATTGCCATAACGCTTGTGCTGGCAGTTATAACATTTTTGTTTACCAATATTTTTGGTACAAAGGAGTATTGGAAAGAAATATTTTGGCCGGATGTTCCCACTTGGTTGAAGGCTCCGGTTCCGATGATGCCTTTGATTGAATTCTTTGGTATCTTTACAAAACCGTTTGCACTGATGATTCGTCTTTTTGCCAATATTATGGCTGGACATGCTGCTATTTTAAGTTTGATAGCAATCATCTTTATTACCGTAAAGGTAGGACCTGTCATTAATGGTTCTATGACGGTAGTTGCCGTAGCATTCGGTATTTTTATGGATGCATTGGAAATTCTGGTTGCATTCATCCAGGCGTATGTGTTTACGATGCTGTCGGCAGTCTTTATCGGATTGTCGCGTGTAAAAGGACACGAAGCCTGATTATAGAATAAAAAAGTAAATAAAAGTATAACCATTTAAATTTTGAAGATTATGTTATTGTCAGTTTTATTGCAGGCTGCTGCAGGAGTTGGTATTAGTAAATTAGGTGCTGCTATTGGTGCAGGTATTGCTGTATTGGGTGCAGGTATTGGTATTGGTAAAATTGGTAGCTCGGCTATGGAAGGTATTGCTCGTCAGCCGGAAGCTTCAGGTGACCTGCGTATGAACATGATTATTGCAGCTGCATTGGTAGAAGGTGTCGCCTTGATTGCCATCGTAGTTTGTTTATTGACATTATTCTTATAATAATATTAGCCTATGGGATTATTAACTCCGGATCCGGGGCTACTGTTTTGGATGATTATCGTTTTTGGAGTCGTATTTTTTATTCTTGCCAAATACGGCTTCCCGGTAATCATCAAAATGGTAGAGGACCGGAAAGCATATATTGATAACTCGCTGAAAGCTGCGCGTGAGGCTAATGAGCAATTAGCAAATGTGAAGGCCGAAGGAGAAAAAATCCTTGCTCAGGCACACGAAGAACAGGCTCGTATTCTAGCCGAAGCTGCTGCTACACGCGATCGCATCATAAAGGATGCTCAGAACCGTGCTATCAGTGAAGGAGATCGTTTGATGATTGAAATCAAAAAACAGATTGAAACTGAAAAAGAAAGTGCGATTCGTGACATACGCCGTCAGGTAGCGGTACTTTCTGTCGGTATTGCAGAAAAGATTATGCGTAATAAACTTGCAGATGCCAAGGAACAGGAAGAGCTTATTGACCGTATGCTTGACGAAATGATAGAATCTTCTAAAAAATAACATACCATGAATACAGGAGTTGTTTCTATGCGCTATGCTAAAGCTTTATTAGCTTATGCTAAGGCGCAAAAAGTAGAAGATCGGGTCTATGAAGAAGTAAAAACACTTGCCGGACATTATGTAAGTCTTCCCGATTTACGCCGTGCGATAGAAAATCCAGTGCTCGACATGCAGAGTAAATGTGATTTGTTGCGTGAGGCTTCGGGAGGAAAGGATGTCAGTCAGGAATTGATGCGCTTCTTCAATCTGGTACTCGATGAAAGAAGAGAAAAATTCTTGCAATTCATGTTGTGGTCGTTGACTTGTATCGCGAAGATAAAAATATCCTTGTTGGCAAACTTACTACAGCTATAGAATCCAAACGCTTGGAAGAGCATTTGGTGGATTTGGTAGGAAGCCGTACTCAGGGAAAGGTAGAAATGGAAACACATATCGATCCTGAGTTGATTGGAGGATATATCATTGAGCTGGAAGGTTATCGTCTTGATGCGAGTGTTGCTAATCAGCTGAAACGCATAAAGCAACAGTTTATTGCGAGAAACAGAAGAATTGTTTAAATAAGTGAAGAGGACAAATCCTGCTTTATTTATCATTTTAATTAAAAAATTATGCCAGAAAATACAATAAAACCCAGCGAAGTATCAGAAGTACTGCTGCGTCAGTTGCAAGGTATCGACAACTCACTGAAGTTCGACGAGGTGGGAACGGTATTGCAAGTCAGCGATGGTGTGGCACGTATTTACGGCTTGCGCAATGCAGAAGCTAATGAACTTTTGCAGTTTGAAAACGGTATCATGGGTACTGTTATGAATCTGGAAGAGGACAATGTGGGAGCGGTGCTTCTAGGTCCTACAGACCAGATTAAGGAGGGGATGATTGTAAAGCGTACCAAACGTATCGCATCTATCAATGTAGGTGAGAGCATGTTGGGACGTGTTATAGACCCTCTGGGTGTACCTCTTGACGGACGCGGTGAGATAGGGGGCGAATTGTTTGAAATGCCTTTGGAACGTAAGGCACCGGGAGTAATCTTCCGTCAGCCTGTAACAGAGCCTTTACAGACAGGTTTGAAAGCTATTGATGCGATGATTCCTATCGGACGCGGACAGCGTGAGTTGATTATCGGTGACCGTCAGACTGGAAAAACCGCTATTGCCATCGATACAATTATCAACCAGCGTGCCAATTATGAAGCAGGAAATCCGGTATACTGTATCTATGTAGCCGTAGGACAGAAAGGTTCTACTGTTGCCAGCCTTGTAAATGCATTGCGTGAAAAGGGAGCAATGGATTATACCGTAGTTGTTGCTGCAACAGCTTCCGATCCTGCTGCCATGCAGTATTTTGCACCATTTGCGGGAGCTGCTATCGGAGAATATTTCCGTGATACCGGTCGTCATGCTTTGGTTGTATACGATGACCTTTCAAAACAGGCTGTTGCATACCGCGAAGTTTCTTTGATTCTTCGTCGTCCGTCTGGACGTGAAGCATATCCGGGTGATATCTTCTATCTGCACTCTCGTTTGCTGGAGCGTGCTGCAAAAATTATCAGCCAGCAGGAAGTTGCCGAACAGATGAACGACCTTCCTCCTAGCTTGAAGGGAAAGGTTAAAGCCGGAGGTTCACTTACAGCGTTGCCTATCATCGAAACACAGGCAGGAGACGTTTCCGCTTATATCCCGACAAACGTAATTTCTATTACCGACGGACAGATATTCTTGGAAACCGACTTGTTCAACCAGGGATTCCGTCCTGCAATTAACGTTGGTATTTCGGTATCTCGTGTAGGTGGTAGTGCACAGATCAAGAGTATGAAGAAGGTTGCCGGAACATTAAAGATTGACCAGGCACAGTACCGTGAACTGGAAGCTTTCTCAAAATTCAGCAGCGATATGGACCCGGTAACTGCAATGGCTATTGACCGTGGACGTAAAAACAACCAGTTGCTTATCCAGCCTCAGTATTCACCTATGCCGGTTGGTGAGCAGATTGCCATCCTGTATTGTGGTACTCACAACTTGATGCGTGATATTCCTATCAGCAAGGTACGTGCGTTCCAGGATACGTTCCTGACCAATATGCGTGCTAATCATCAGGCTGATGTACTCGATGTACTGGCAAGCGGTAAGATTAACGATGAAGTAACAGCATTGATTGAAAAAGTTGCGGCAGAAACAGCCGGACAATATAAAGAAAGATAATCGTCATGGCATCACTGAAAGAAGTAAAAGGAAGAATAAACTCCATAAATGGAACGCTGAAAATTACGTCGGCGATGAAAATGGTTGCCTCTTCGAAGCTGCATAAAGCTCAGGAGGCAATAGAGAACATGCTTCCTTACGAACGAAGGCTGAATCACATCCTGACCAATTTTCTGAGTGCGGATAGTGAGGTGGAGTCTCCTTTCATTGTGAAACGTGAAGTGAAGCGTGTGGCTATCGTCGTGTTTGCCTCCAATACCAGTCTGTGTGGCGGGTTCAATGCAAATATCATCAGGCATCTGACGGTTATTCTGGATGAATACAAGTCCCTGGGTATGGAGAACGTGCTTTTATACCCGGTAGGCAGAAAGGTAGCGGAAGGTGTGAAGAAATTGGGATTCAAGGCCGAAGGCGATTTCCAGCATATGGCGGATAAACCTTCCTATCAGGAAGCTGCCGCCTTGGCAGAGGACTTGATGAGGCGCTTTCTGCATCGTGACATAGACAAGGTGGAGTTGCTGTACAACCATTTCCGTTCTACAGCAGTACAGGTCCTGACGCGTGAAACCTATCTTCCGATAGACTTGACACAAGAGAAGAAAGAGGAGGACAAAGGCAGGATACCCGATTATATTGTGGAACCGTCTGTAGATGTGGTGATGGGGGAATTGCTCCCGAAGGTACTCCGTATGAAGATGTTCACGGTATTACTGGATTCGAATGCTTCCGAACATGCCGCCCGCAC
>ENA-OOSA01000017-OOSA01000017.1-human-gut-metagenome-genome-assembly--contig:-NODE-17-length-51789-cov-4.769571_pt1 | contig 51789 bp, 43 predicted proteins | sample MGYA00241176_ERZ501210 | MGnify/ENA primary metagenome ERZ501210 (study PRJEB25962, sample SAMEA2042489) | human gut metagenome | biome: human gut; feature: human-associated habitat; material: faeces... | reverse complement strand
TGCTTTGCCATCGTGCTGGAGAAGGTTCCTGCTAAGCTCGCTGCTGAAGTAAGCAAGAAGGTGAAGGCTGTAACGATTGGAATAGGTGCTGGTAACGGCTGCGACGGACAGGTCCTGGTTTATGCTGATGCACTCGGAATGACACAGGGTTTCAAGCCTAAGTTCCTGCGCCACTTTGCTCAGGTAGGCGAGGAAATGACCAAGGGTGTGAAGGCTTATATTGATGCGGTGAAGACCGTAGATTATCCTAGCGCTGAAGAGAGTTACTAACATTAACTCTCTTTTTAGTGAAGTGTAAGAGAGTATAAATACGATAGATTCATAAAAGAGTTTAGAATAATGGATACACAAAACACACCAGTACATATCAAGCTGTGGCACAAGGACTTCTGGCGATTATGCTTTGCCAATCTCTTGCTGATGTCGAGTGTGTACATGCTCATTTTTGCCATTCCTTATATCCTGCTTCAGGAGAAGTATCAGATGTGGCAGATAGGGTGTGTGCTTCTTGCATGCGGCTTTGGACTTTTCCTGTTTGGCGGCTTCTGCTCTTATCTGGTGCAGCGCTACCGCAGGAATATGGTCTGCCAACTTTCCATTTTGGGTGTAGTTGTTTGCCTTTCGGTTCTTTACTATCTGGATACGTTCTGGAACATCAGGTTTTCTTTTGAGATTCTCCTGGCGGTCCGTTTCCTGTTAGGAGCATTTCTGGGGCTGGCTCAGATGTCGCTTGCCAGTACGCTGGTTATTGATTCCTGCGAGTCGTTCCAGCGCACCGAGGCTAATTATATTACCTCCTGGTTTGCCCGCTTTTCAATAGCCGTAGGACCCTTGGTGGCATGTTTTGTTTACAACTATTTCGGCATGGGCTATGTTTTCCCTACGGCTTCGTTGCTGGCTTTGGGAGCCTTCGTGCTGGTTTCTCGTGCCAAGTTTCCTTTTAAGGCACCTGCCGAAGGAATTAAGACTTTCAGCCTCGACCGCTTCTATCTGCCACAGGGAACTCCGCTTTTTGTCAATATCATCCTGATTACTTTTTCTGCGGGATTATACTTTTCTTTGCCTCATTCCTCTGGCATTTTTCTGATGATTTTCGGAGGAATGGTCTTGGCGTTCCTGGCAGAAAAGTTTGTCTTTGCTGATGCAGATCTGAAAAGCCAGATAATAGTAGGCCTGGTACTACTGGGAGCAGCTCAGCTGATTTCGTTCGCAAGTCAGGAGTTTGCCGTAGAAATCTTGGTTCCAGCCTTGTTGGGTTTCAGCTTGGGAATTATCGGAAGCCGTTTTCTGCTCTTCTATATCAAGCTTGCCAAACATTGCCAGCGCGGCACGAGCGTGAATTCGTTCTTCCTGGCTTGGGAATTGGGATTGAGCTTGGGACTCGGTCTCGGATTCCTGTTCCATAATATTCCGGCGAGAGCGCATTTTGACGTAGATCATCCTGTATATAATATGGTTGAATCAGGGATGTTGCACTATGCACTTCTTGCAACAATCGTATCGTTACTGGTGTACAATTTCTTGGTTCATCCATGGTACATGAAGCATAAAAACAGATAAAATATTTGAAATCTCGTTTGTTTCATAAAAGCTATTCTTTAAAAGAACCTAAAAATAGCTTTTATGAAACATTTTTAATATTATTTAGATAGCTTTTTTCGCTTTTGTGGCTTAATTTGAGTACTTTTGCGTTCAGTTTTGGAAATATATTGTTTGAATTAAGAAATTAAACGTAAAAATATAGAATTATGGCAGAAGCTATTGATATCCGCGAATTGAATATCCGGATAGAACAACAAAGTCAGTTTGTTACCAATCTGGTAATGGGCATGAATAAGGTTATCGTAGGTCAGAAACACCTCGTAGATTGCCTTCTTATCGGTCTTCTCTCTGATGGTCATATCCTGCTTGAGGGTGTGCCTGGACTTGCGAAGACACTTGCAATCAAGACATTGTCACAGCTTATCAGCTCCGACTATAGCCGCATTCAGTTTACTCCTGATCTGTTGCCTGCCGATGTGGTGGGAACTCAGATTTATTCACAGAAAGATGAGGCTTTCCATGTAAAGCGCGGTCCAGTCTTCGCCAATTTCGTTTTGGCAGATGAGATTAACCGTGCCCCAGCCAAGGTGCAGAGTGCGCTGCTCGAGGCAATGCAGGAACACCAGGTTACCATTGGTGATGAAACCTTCAAACTGCCTAGTCCGTTCCTGGTAATGGCTACACAGAACCCTATCGAACAGGAAGGAACCTATCAGTTGCCTGAAGCACAGGTAGACCGTTTCCTGCTGAAGGTAATCATCGATTATCCTACACTGGAAGAGGAGAAGCTCATCATCCGCGAGAATATCCAGGGCGGACTTCCTGAGGTTACTCCTGTAACATCAGCTGGGGAGATTCTGAAGGCTCGCAAGATTGTAAACGAGGTTTATCTCGATGAGAAGATTGAACAGTATATTGCCGATATCGTCTTCGCTTCACGTTATCCTGAGCGCTACGGACTGGGCGAACTGAAAGATATGATTACCTTCGGCGGCAGTCCTCGTGCCAGCATCTCTCTTGCCAAGGCAGCCAGAGCCTATGCGTTTATCAAGCATCGCGGCTATGTGATTCCTGAAGATGTAAGAGCTGTGGCTCATGACGTAATGCGCCATCGTATCGGCCTTTCTTACGAGGCTGAGGCAAGCAATGTGACAAGCGAGGAAATCGTAAGCCGCATCATTAATAAGGTGGAAGTGCCTTGATCGTTAACAGTTTATAGTTAACAGTTAATAGTTTATAGTTAATAGTTTAGGATTTTGGATACACAAGATATCTTAAAAAAGGTTCGGAAGATAGAAATCAAGACTCGCGGACTGAGTCAGAACATCTTCGCTGGTCAGTATCATTCTGCCTTCAAGGGTAGGGGAATGGCCTTTGCCGAGGTGCGCGAATATCAGTATGGCGATGATGTGAGAGACATCGACTGGAACGTGACCGCCCGCTTTCATAAGCCTTACGTCAAGGTGTTTGAAGAGGAAAGGGAACTTACCGTGATGCTGCTCGTAGACGTCAGCGGGTCGCTCGATTTCGGTACGATGAAGCAGATGAAGCGCGATCTGGCTACTGAGATTGCTGCCACACTCGCCTTCAGTGCCATTCAGAACAATGACAAGATAGGTGTCATCTTCTTCTCTGACCGTATCGAGAAGTACATTCCGCCTAAGAAAGGAAGAAAGCATATTCTCTATATCATCAGGGAAATGCTCAACTTCCAGCCGCAAAGCCAGCGTACCGACATCGGCTGCGCCCTAGAATATTTCACCCGCGTGATGAAACGCCACTGCACAGCTTTCGTAATCAGCGACTTCTACGATCATAAGGATTTCCAGCATCAGCTGCAGATTGCCAACCAGAAACATGATGTAGTAGCCATCCAGGTTTACGACCCACGTGCCAAGGTGCTGCCTGATGTAGGACTGCTCAAGGTGATGGATGCAGAAACCGGACACGAAATGTATATTGATACAAGTTCGAAGAAACTGCGAATGGCTCATACCCAGCAATGGCTGATGCAGCAGGAGAATCTGAAAACCGACTTTGCCAAAAGCAAGGTCGACTGGACTTCGATTGCCACTAACGAGGACTTCTCGAAGGCGCTCCTGATGCTTTTCAAGCAGAGGGGCTGATAAACCGAAAGCTCAAAGTAAAGAAACTATGTTTAAAGTAAAGAATATCATATTGTCGCTCGCTCTCCTGGGATGCTCAGGCTTAGCTCAAGCCCAGCAGGTAGAGCAACGCATCGACTCGCTCCAGATACTGATAGGACAGCAGACCGTGCTGCATCTGAAGGCTTCGGTCAAGCAGGGCGATAAGGTGCAACTGCCATCTTTCAAGCCGCAGCAGCAAATTATGCCGGGAGTGGAAGTGGTAGAGCAGAGTAAGGGCGACACTTCGCACATAGGCGACGACCGAATGGTGGTGAGTCGCGACTATACGCTGACTTCATTTGATGAAAAGGTGTACGTGATTCCTGCGCTCAATGTGAAGGTAAACGGCAAGAACTGTCATGGCAACCAGCTTGCGCTGAAGGTGCTCACCGTGCCTGTAGATACGGTTCATCCCAACCAGTTCTATCCGCCCAAGGATGTTCAGGATAATCCTTTTTCCTGGAGCGAATGGAGCCCGCTGTTCTGGTTGAGCCTATTGCTGTTAATCCTCTGTGGTGCATGGCTTTATCTGCGCAACAGACTGAGGAACAATAAGCCAATTATCACCCATATCCGCATCGTAAAACGTGTTCCGGCTCATGAAAAGGCGCTGAATCAAATCAACGTCATCAAGCAGCAGCACGTTGAGAATCAGGAAACACAGAAGGCTTACTACACCCAGCTTACCAATACGCTGAGAGAATATATCGTGAGCCGTTTCGGATTCAATGCCATGGAGATGACCAGTGCCGAAATCATCGAACGTTTGCGCGAAGCAGGCGACCAGAAGATGATAGATGAACTGAAGGAACTCTTCCAGACTGCCGATCTCGTGAAGTTTGCCAAATATGAAACTCTGGTGAATGAGAACGACGCAAACCTGGTGAATGCCATCAACTTCATCGACCAGACCAAGACAGATGAGAAACCTACAGAAGAAAAGGTGGTTCCGCAGCTGACCAACGAAGAGCAGAAGACGCAATCTCAGCGCCGCCTCATCAAGTCGCTCCTCTGGATAGGAGCCATCGTAGGTCTGGCTCTGTTGGGTTACATCATTTATCAGTCAGCCATGCTGCTGATGTAAGGCAGGGTGTACTTATGAAACGTTTCGCCGGGCAAAGCGGTTTATTCCGAAACTCTTTGCCTGGCTATAAATAGAAAAATAAAGAAATGGAATTTGCAAGTAAAGGCTATTTTCTGTTGCTCCTGTTGCTGATACCTTATATATTATGGTATTTCCTCTACAGGAAGAAGAATGCGCCAACCATGCGCATGAGCGACACGAAAAAGTATCAATATGCTCCGAAGAGCCTGCGTGTGCGTCTCATCCATCTGCCAATGGTGCTGAGATGCATCTGCTTCGTGCTCATCGTCTGTGCGATGGCTCGTCCGCAGACGCATACGGCTTGGGACAACAAGACGGTAGAAGGTATTGACATTATGTTGGCGATGGACGTTTCCACCTCTATGCTTGCCGAAGATTTGAGACCAAACCGTATGGAAGCGGCTAAGGATGTGGCTACAGAATTCATCTCAGGAAGACCGAACGACAACATCGGTCTGACTATCTTTGCCGGTGAAGCTTTCACCCAGTGCCCGATGACAACCGATCATGCCAGTCTGTTGCGCCTCTTGCAGGCAACCCGTACGGATATTGCCGCCCGGGGACTGATTGACGATGGTACTGCAGTGGGAATGGGATTGGCCAATGCCGTGAGCCGCCTGAAGGATTCTAAGTCAAAATCGAAGGTTGTGATTCTTCTTACCGACGGCAGTAACAACATGGGTGAAATCTCGCCAATGACCGCAGCAGAGATTGCCAAAAGCTACGGAATACGTGTTTACACCATCGGTGTAGGAACTAACAAGGTGGCTCCTTATCCAATGCCTGTGGCAGGAGGAGTACAGTACGTCAATATTCCGGTAGAGATAGATACGAAGACGCTGAGCGACATTGCGCAGACAACCGATGGTAATTTCTATCGCGCTACGAACAATAACGAGCTGAAGAAGATTTACAAGGACATTGATAAACTGGAGAAAACCAAGTTTAATGTCAAGCATTTCGCTAAGCGCTATGAAGCTTATCAGCCATTCGCCTTGGCAGCTCTCCTGGTATTGCTGGTAGAAATCCTGCTCCGCATCACCTGGTTCAGAAGAATTCCGTAATCCGGAAACTGAAATATTTTGCTGATTATCGGAGATATTCCGCTATCTTTCGGAGATATTTTACCAGTTATCGGAGATATTTTACTGATTATCGGATAATCGAATAGAAGATATAATTAGAATAGAAAATGTTAAGATTTGAAGATCCTATATTTCTCTGGCTGTTGTGGATTATACCAGTACTGATTCTGATCAGGCTGATAGGATGGAGAAGAAGAAAGGCTAAACTGAAGAAACTCGGCGATCCGGAGCTTCTGAAACAGCTCATGCCCAACATCTCTAAATATCGCCCTACAGTTAAGTTTGTGCTGATGCTTGCAGCCTTGGCGCTTCTCATCGTGATGGTAGCTCGCCCGCAGATGGGCAGCAAGATTTCTCACGATAAGCGACATGGTATTGAAACCATCATCTGCCTCGATATTTCAAATTCCATGCTCTGTCAGGATGTGGTTCCATCCCGTTTGGACAAGAGTAAGATGCTTATCGAAAATCTGGTCGACAACTTTAACAACGACAAGATTGGACTCATCGTCTTTGCAGGCGATGCGTTCGTGCAGTTGCCAATCACCACCGATTATGTTTCGGCAAAGATGTTTCTCCAGAACATAACCCCTGGTCTTATCCAGACACAGGGAACCAATATCGGAGCTGCCATCGATTTGGCTTCCAAGAGTTTCACCCAGCAGGAGAATGTGGGCAGAGCCATCATCGTTATTACCGATGGCGAAAACCATGAGCCTGGCGCACAGGAGGCAGCGGCTGCTGCCAACAAGAAAGGAATCAATGTCTTTATTCTGGGCATAGGTAACACCAAGGGAGCACCAATCCCTATGGGCGACGGCTCTTATCTGAAGGACAATGCGGGCAACACCGTAATGACCGCCCTGAATGAGCAGATGTGCAAGGAACTTGCCCAGGCAGGCAAGGGTCAGTATATTCATGTAGATAATACCAGCGATGCGGAAAGAGCATTGAATGATGATATTGCCAAATTGCAGAAAGGCGATGTGACGAGTGTGGTTTACAGCGCCTATGATGAACAGTTCCAGGCTGTAGGTATTCTTGTCATCCTGTTGCTTATCATCGAAATCTGTCTGCTGGAGGTAAAGAATCCTCTGCTCCGAAACATCAAGTTTTTTAAGAAAGACATCAAGAAGCCTTTCTGATAAACGTTTATACATTATTATATAATAAGAATGAGATATTTAAGATATATATTGGTTTTTGCCCTGATGGTGCTGGGCTTGGCGAAGGTGGGAGCACAGAACGACCGCAACTTCATCCGCCAGGGAAACCGCGCCTATCATAAACAGAAGTGGGCTGCAGCCGAAACGCAATATCGCAAGGCTATCTCCAAGAACCAGAAGAATGCGCAGGCTGTCTATAATCTGGGTTGCGCCCTGATGATGCAGCAGAAGGATTCGATGGCAATGATACAGTTTGAGAATGCTTCGAAACTGGAAACGAACAAGATGCGACGCGCCAGAAGTTACCACAATATGGGTGTGGTCATGCAGCAGCATCAGCAATATGCGCAGGCCATAGGATGTTATGAGAACGCCCTGCGCTGCAATCCGCAGGACAATGCAACCCGATATAATCTTGCCCTCTGCAAGAAACTGCTCAAAAACCAGAAGCAGAACAAGCAAAACGATAAGAATAAGAACAAAAAGGATAAAAACAAGGACAAGAACAAAGACAATCAGAACAACGATCAGAATAAAGGCAAGAACAAGAACGACAAAAACAAGAACAACCAGAATAAGAACAATCAGCAGAATCAGAACAATCAGGACAAGATGAGCAAAGATAATGCTGAACAACTCTTGAACGCTGCCATCCAGCAGGAGAAGGATACGAAGCGCAAGATGCAGAAAGCGATGAGTCAGCCTCGCAGAAAGCAATATGAGAAAAACTGGTAAAAAGTAAAATAATACAACGAGCATAATAAATTTGAACATGAAACATATAGGTTGGTTTATTATTATATGGGCAATGCTTCTGGGCTTCAGTTTGCAGCTGAAAGCCCAGCGTATCAGTGTGTCGGCACCAACACACGTGGCGGCGGGCGAAAACTTCCGTGTGGCCTATACCATCAATACACGTGATGTAGAGGAATTCCGTCTGGGCGGAGTAGGAGAAGGACTTGAGGTAATCGCAGGTCCTTACACCTCATCGCAGTCCAGTTATCAGATGATCAATGGCCATACTTCCTCTTCATCGTCGGTAACCATTACCTATACGCTCTACGCAGCTAAGAACGGAACCTTTGGCATTGGTGCCTCTCATGCCATCGTAAATGGTAAAAAACTCTCTTCCCATCCGGTTAAGATTACGGTTTCTGGCCATGCTGCACGCAACAACGGTGCACCTTCCATGCACGGACAGAATGATTATAATGAACCACGTATGCGAACTGCCGGATCAAGAATATCAGGCCGCGACCTCTTCATCAAGGTTACAGCCAACAAGCGACGTGTTCACGAACAGGAACCGGTGCTCCTTACTTATAAGGTTTACACGCAGGTAGACCTTACCCAGTTGGAAGGCAAGATGCCTGACCTGAAGGGATTCCACAACCAGGAAGTTCCGCTGCCTCAGCAGAAGGCTTTCCATACTGAAACCGTAAACGGCCGACCTTACCGATGTGTTACATGGAGCCAGTATGTTATGTATCCGCAGATGACGGGAAACCTCACTATTCCAGCCATTACCTTCAAGGGAATCGTAGTTCAGCAGAACAGAAATGTTGACCCGATGGAAGCTTTCTTCAATGGTGGCTCCGGCTATGTTGAAGTAAAGAAAGATATTATAGCTCCTAGTGTGAAAATTCAGGTTGATCCGTTGCCTCAGCGCCCTGCCAACTTCTCGGGCGGTGTAGGTAAATTCAATATTACTGCTTCCATCGACAAGAAGGAAGTAAAGGCTGGCGAACCAATCACCATCCGTGTCGTGGTAGGAGGAATCGGAAACCTGAAGTTGCTCAAGCAGCCTGTCATTACCTTCCCTAAGGATTTTGACAAGTACGATGCGAAGGTGACAGACAAGACCCGCCTTACAGCCAATGGCGTAGAAGGCAATATGATTTATGACTTCCTGGCTGTGCCTCGTAATCAGGGAAATTATACCATTCCTGCGGTAGAATTCACCTATTATGATACTTCGGCTAACAAGTACAAGACGATCAAGACCCAGCCGTTTACGCTGAACGTAGAGAAGGGCGATGGAACTTCAGATAATGAAACATCAGATTTCAGCAACAAGGATAAGGACATTCATGCGCTGAAACTGGGCAAGTCTAAGCTCCACGATATTGACGATATGTTCTACGGAAGCTTCGGCTACTGGACCAGTCTGCTGGTTCCATTGGCAGCCTTCTTTGCCCTGCTCATTGTTTTCCGCCGCCGTGCCCTCGAGAATGCCGACCTTGTAAAGGTTCGTTCCAACAAGGCAAACAAGATAGCAACCAAGCGCCTGAAGAAGGCTCATCTGCTGATGCTCGGTGGCAAGCAGGAAGAATTCTACGATGAAGTGCTCCGTGCTTTGTGGGGCTATGTAAGCTACAAACTCAACATGCCTGCCGAAAAGCTCTCACGTGAAAACATTCAGGCTATGCTCGAAAAACATTGTGTAGAGGAGAGAACTATCGAGAAGTTTACAACTGCACTCGATGAATGTGAGTTTGAACGCTATGCGCCGGGCGACCCTGCCGGCAATATGAACCGTACATTCGAATCAGCAATGACTGCTATTATGGATATAGAAAATGCTATCAATGCAACGCGTAAGCAGCGCAAGAAGAGTGCAACCGGATATTCGTTCGTCATAATGATCATGGTGATGTTGGGCTGCTCTGTTTCTGCAGGCGCTGTAACCAAGAACAATGCTGATACGGAATATCAGAAAGGTAACTATCAGCAGGCCATACGCGACTATGAGGAAATATTGAACAATTATGGTGTTTCTGCCGAAGTTTACTATAACTTGGGCAATGCTTATTACCGTACAGACAATATTACCAAGGCTGTGCTCAATTATGAGCGTGCCCATCTGCTCTCGCCAGGCGATGAAGACATCAGCTTCAACCTTCAGTTTGCACGTAGCAAAACCATCGATAAGATTACTCCGGAAAGCGAGATGTTCTTCGTAACCTGGTGGAAGGCGCTGGTTAACTTTACGAGTGTTGACTGTTGGGCTAAGACAGGCATCATTGCCATCATCATGGCGCTGGTTCTGGTCTTGGTTTATCTCTTCGGTCCGCATATCGTGTTGCGCAAGATTGGTTTCTTCGGTGGAATCTTCTTCGTGGCAGTCTTCCTGCTGAGCAATCTCTTTGCTTACCAGCAGCGGCAGATGCTCATTAACCGTACGGGAGCCATCATCATCGCTCCTTCGGTCAATGTGAAGAAGACTCCAGCCAAGACGAGTGCTGACCTCTTCCTGCTGCATGAAGGAACCCGCGTTGATATTACCGATAAGGCGATGAAAGGCTGGCGTGGAATCAAGGTTGGAGACGGCAGAGAAGGCTGGATTGAAACCAAGGCAATTGAGGAAATCTGATTAAGATAAAATCTGATTAAAATAAAGGGAATGGATTTTAGTAGGATACAAGATTTTGACATGCAGCTGTTGCATGTGTTTAACGGCAGCGAGAATGTCTGGCTCGATCAGATGGCGATGGCGCTTACATCGGGCTGGACATGGATTCCGCTTTATGTCGTCCTCTTCGTTGTTGTGATAAGAAACAACGAGATGATGGGGCAGATTGCGCTCGTGGTTGGAGGAGCGGTGCTCTGTATCTTTCTGGCTGATGGACTGGTGGATGGAATCATCAAACCGCTGGCTGAAAGATGCAGACCTTCCAGCGACCCGATGTTCAAGTATACGGTCCAGGTGGTTGACAATATGCGCCTCAAGAGTTTCAGCTTCTGTTCGGCTCATGCAGCCAATACGCTTTCGTTAGCTATCTTCTTCTCATTGCTTATCCGCAGCAAACTGGTTACGTGGACCCTGTTATTATGGTCGCTCGTAAACTGCTGGACCCGTCTTTACCTGGGTGTTCATTATCCGGTCGACATTCTTTGCGGTCTGGCTATCGGAGCTGTGGTGGGGGGTGTCGTTTATCTTATCTACATCAGGATGTATTACCGCATCTCCCCAAAAATTAAGTATATTTCCAACCAGTATACGAGTACGGGTTACGACTATGATGATGTAGATAAAATCATGACCGTAGTGATATTTACCCTTATCATGGTTGTGTTTTATGCCACCTGTCAGATGGCTTATCTTTAGTACAGAAATAAAAGTTCAAAATAGAAAGTTCAAAAAGTAAAATAAATAATGGATACAAAACACATTAAAATTAGTGATTATAACTATGATTTACCGGATGAGCGCATCGCAAAATTCCCTATCGCCCAGCGCGACCACAGCAAACTGCTGGTTTATAAGCACAGCGAGGTAAGCGATGATGTTTTCCATCATCTTCCCACATATCTCCCTCAAGGAGCCTTGATGATATTCAACAATACCAAGGTGATACAAGCGCGTCTGCATTTCCGCAAGGAAACAGGTGCGCTTATTGAGGTTTTCTTGATGGAGCCTGCAGAACCTACTGATTATGAACTCATGTTCCAGACCACCGGACATTGTTCCTGGCTCTGCATGATCGGTAATCTGAAGAAATGGAAAGAGGGAAGCCTGAAGCGTGATTTCGAAATCAAGGGCCACAAGCTTACGCTCAGCGCCACTATGCGACGCGGAGATGCTCTCGGTTCTGAAGCGCAGGAAATGGTTGCCAAAGGCGGAGGAACCAACTATTGGGTTGATTTTGATTGGGACAACGACAAGGTGTCTTTCGCTGAGATTCTCGAAGCAGTAGGTGAGTTGCCTATTCCTCCATATCTCAACCGCAAGACAGAGGAGAGCGACAAGACCACCTATCAGACGGTTTATTCTAAAATCAAGGGAAGTGTGGCTGCTCCAACTGCCGGACTTCACTTTACCGATGCGGTTCTCAAGGATCTTGATGCGCATGGAATCGACCGCGAAGAAGTAACCCTGCATGTAGGAGCCGGCACATTCAAACCGGTGAAGAGCCTTGAAATCGAAGGCCATCAGATGCATACGGAATACATTGTTGTTCATCGCCGCAGCCTGGAAAAACTCATCAAGCACGAGTGCCGGGTCATTGCCGTAGGAACCACCAGCGTCCGTACCATCGAGAGTCTCTATTACATGGGCGTTCATCTGCTGAAGCATCCTGAGGCAAATGAAGAAGATCTGCACGTAAAACAGTGGGATCCTTACGAGCTTTCTGAAGATGGCAATCTGGTAGATGGAATCACTCCGATGCAGGCTATCCAGGCAATCATCGATTATCTGGACCGCAACGGCTTGGAGGCACTCCATTCCAGCACGCAGATTATCATTGCTCCTGGCTATCAGTATAAGATTGTGAAGATGCTGGTCACTAATTTCCATCAGCCTCAGAGTACGCTCCTGCTCCTGGTGAGTGCTTTCCTCAAGGGCGGCTGGAAGAAGGTTTACGATTATGCTCTTTCGCATGATTTCCGTTTCCTGAGCTATGGAGATTCATCCCTGCTCATTCCGTAAAAGGAGTTAGGAAAACTATAAATTATTAATTGTAAATTATAAATTAAAATAGATGATTTCAGTAGAAGGACTGAAAGTAGAGTTTGGCGTCAAGCCTCTCTTTCATGATGTAAGTTTCGTCATCAACGACCGCGACCGCATTGCCCTGGTGGGTAAGAATGGTGCGGGAAAATCTACGATGCTCAAGATTCTCTGCGGTTTGCAGAAACCTACTGATGGCGTTGTGGCTATTCCTAACGAAACCACTATCGGCTATCTGCCACAGGTGATGAAACTGCAGGACGATACGACCGTGAAGGAGGAAACCCGCAAGGCTTTCGCCCATAATACCGAAATGAAGGCGCGTCTGGACAAGATGCAGCAGGAAATGGCCGACCGCACCGACTATGAGAGCGAAAGCTATGCTCAGCTCGTAGAGAAGTTTACCCTGGAACATGAACGCTACATGATGATGGGTGGCGAAAACTATGAGGCTGAGATAGAGCGTACCTTGAGCGGTCTTGGCTTTACGCGCGATGATTTTGAGCGCTCAACCAAGGAGTTTTCCGGCGGTTGGCGAATGCGTATCGAACTTGCCAAGATTCTGTTGCAGAAGCCTGATGTCCTGCTCCTCGATGAGCCTACCAACCACCTTGATATTGAAAGTATCCAGTGGTTGGAGCAGTTCCTGGCGCAGAGTGCCAAGGCTGTGGTTCTGGTGAGCCACGACCGTGCTTTCATCAACAATGTAACTAACCGTACCCTCGAAATTACTTGCGGAAGGGTAGAAGACTATAAGGTGAAATACGATGAGTATGTGGTGTTGCGTGCTGAACGCCGCGAGCAGCAGCTCCGTGCTTACGAAAACCAGCAGAAGGAAATTGCCGACATCAAGGATTTCATCGAGCGGTTCCGCTACAAGCCTACCAAGGCGGTTCAGGTGCAGAGCAGAATCAAGCAGCTCGAGAAAATCGTGCCTATCGAGGTAGATGAGGTTGACAACAAGCAGATGCACCTCAAATTCCCTCCTTGTCTCAGAAGTGGCGATTATCCTATCATCTGCGATGAGGTGCGCAAAGATTACGGCGCCCACACCGTCTTCGACCATGTTACCTTTACCATCAAGCGTGGTGAGAAGGTGGCTTTCGTGGGTAAGAACGGCGAGGGTAAATCTACCCTGGTAAAATGTATCATGGGTGAGATTCCTTTCACCGGAACTCTCAAGATTGGTCATAATGTGCAGATTGGTTATTTCGCCCAGAATCAGGCGCAGCTCTTGGATGAGAATCTAACTATCTTCCAGACAATCGACAATGTGGCAACAGGCGAAATGCGTCTGAAGGTGAACGATCTCCTGGGCGCCTTCATGTTTGGCGGCGAGACTTCAGAGAAGTTTGTCAAGGTTTTGAGTGGAGGCGAACGCAGCCGTCTGGCTATGATCAAGCTCCTGCTCGAACCGGTGAATCTCCTCATTCTCGATGAGCCTACCAATCACCTCGACATGCAGTCGAAGGATGTGCTGAAAGAAGCCATCAAGGCTTTCGATGGAACAGCCATCATCGTGAGCCATGACCGTGAATTCCTCGATGGTCTGGTAGATAAGGTCTATGAGTTTGGCGGCGGCAAGGTTCGTGAGCATCTCGGTGGTATTTACGATTATCTCCGTGCCCATAATGCCGAGAATATTAATCAGGCTCTTGCCAACCAGAGTATGGCTTCTGCCGGTTCGCCTTCTGCCAATACTTCCGGTTCTTCTGTCGCATCAGGTTCTACTGCCGACAGTCTTGCCTCTGCCACATCCGGCAAGCAGAGCTACGCTGAACATAAGGAACAGCAGAAGAAGATCTGTAAGGCTGAGAAAGCCGTGAAGGAATGTGAGGCGAAGATTGAAAAACTGGAAGCGAGAAAGAAGGAGATTGATGAACTCCTGATGAAACCGGAAAATGCAACCAACATGGAACTCGTGACCGAATACACCGAACTCATGAAGAGTCTCGATGAGGAGAACGAGCGCTGGATGCTCCTTTCGGAAGAACTGGAAGAAGTTTCGAAATAATAGTAACATTAATATAAAATAAAGAGAAGAAAATGAAAATGAAAATGATCTTACCGATGATGCTGATTGCAGCTTTGCCATTAGGCGCTGATGCTCAGAATAAATCGGGTCTTGTCATGAGCAATCTCGACCAGACAGTGAAGCCAGCAGACAGTTTCTATCAGTTTGCTACAGGTGGATGGCAGAAGAACAATCCTCTTCCTGCCGCTTACAGCCGTTATGGCAGTTTTGAACGGCTGGCTGAGAACAACAACAAGCGCATCAACACCATTCTTTCTGAACTCCAGAAGAAGACTTACAAGGCTGGAACCATTGAGCAGAAATTGTCTGATTTCTACAAACTCTCTATGGATGTTGACAGCCGCAACAAGGCTGGAATCGCTCCAGTAAAGCCTCTGATGGATGAGATAGAAGCTGCCAAGACCAAGGACGAGCTTCAGAAGCTTCAGGTTAAGTATGCATGGATGGGGCTCGGCTTGAGCTATGGCGCAGGTTTCGCTGCCGATGAGAAGAACGTAACCATGAACATCTACAACCTGATGCAGGGCGGTCTTACTCTCGGTGCCAAGGATTATTACCTCAACAACGATGCTGCAACCGTAGCTATCCGTGAGGCTTATAAGTCTTACCTCAGCAAGATGTTCCAGCTCTATGGTTTCTCTGCTGATGAAGCTGCCAAGAAGGCTTCTGCCGTATTCCTTCACGAAACAACGCTCGCTACTTTCTCTAAGAGCCGTACCGAACTTCGTGATCCTCAGGCCAACTACAACAAGATGACCTTGGCAGAATTCAAGGAGAATTATCCTAACATTCCTCTCGAGGCACTTGCCAACGCCGAGGGAATCAAGAGCGAATATCTCAAGGAGATGATCGTAGGTCAGCCTGCTTTCTTTGCCGGTTATGACAAGGTGGCAGCTGCAGAATGTGCAGGCACATTGAAGGCTTTGATGGAGTGGGACATCATCTGTAGTTCTGCTTCTTACCTCAGCGATGAGATTCGCGAAGCCCGTTTCGAATTCTTCGGTAAGATTATGAGTGGCCGTAAGGAGGATTATCCTCTTTGGAAGCGTGCTACTGTTCAGGTTGAGGCTCAGTTGGGCGAGGCGCTCGGTAGCATCTACTGTAAGCGCTATTTCCCAGAAAGCTCTAAGAAGATGATGGAGACACTCGTGAAGAATCTTCAGATCAGCCTCGGTCAGCGTATCGATGCTCAGACCTGGATGAGCGATGCTACAAAGAAAGCTGCCCACAACAAACTCGACAAGTTCTATGTAAAGATTGGTTATCCTAACAAGTGGACTGATTTCAGCAAGCTCAGCATCGACCCATCTAAGAGCTATTATGAGAACGTAATGGCTTGCCGCAAGTTTGCCAACGATAAGGAGATTGCAGAGAAGGCAGGAAAGCCAGTAGATAGGGATGAGTGGTTCATGACTCCTCAGACCGTGAACGCTTACTACAATCCTACTACCAATGAGATCTGCTTCCCAGCTGGTATTCTCCAGTATCCTTTCTTCGATCCTAAGGCTGATGCTGCATTCAACTATGGTGCTATCGGCGTAGTAATCGGTCATGAGATGACTCACGGATTCGATGATCAGGGTCGTCAGTATGATGCTAGCGGTAATCTGAAGGACTGGTGGACAGCTGAAGATGCAGAAGGTTTCAACAAGCGTGCTGATATGTATGCTGATTTCTTCAGTAACATCAAGGTGTTGCCTGATCTGAATGCCAACGGCCGTTTCACCCTCGGCGAGAACCTTGCCGACCACGGTGGTTTGATGGTTTCATACAATGCCTTCAAGAATGCTACAGCCAAGAAGCCATTGAAGAACAAGGATGGTTTCACTCCTGACCAGCGTTTCTTCCTCGCCTATGCAGGTGTTTGGGGACAGAACATTACTGATAAGGAAATCCGCAACCGCGTAAAGAATGATCCTCATTCTCTCGGCAAGTGGCGTGTTGATGGTGCGCTTCCTCACATCGATGCATGGTATGAGGCATTTGGTGTAAAGCAGGGCGACAAGCTGTTCATTCCTAAGAACCAGCGCCTGGAGCTTTGGTAATTCCGGAAGGAAGTTTTTCCGAATAGATAGAAAAAAATAAAGTCCTGATGTTTCGTTTTTTGAAACATCAGGACTTTTTGTTTTATGCTTAAAATATTTATTGATAAGAAAACAATAGAATAGGGGCTATTGCTTCTTCTCCAGTTCCTGAAGATTTTCCATCTTCTTAGATTCCAGGAATTCGTAAATGCCGCAGAGATGTTCACGGACGCGACCATGACCGAACTCATAAACCTTGCTGACAAGACCATCGAGGAAATCACGGTCGTGACTAACTACGATGAGCGTTCCGTCGAAATCGAGCAAGGCCTGTTTCAGCACATCCTTGGTCTTCAGGTCGAGGTGGTTGGTAGGCTCATCGAGAATCAGCAGATTCACCGGCTCCAGCAGCAGTTTGAGAATGGCAAGGCGGGTGCGCTCACCTCCCGACAATACTTTCACCTTCTTGGTAGAATCCTCTCCGCCAAACATGAATGCTCCGAGCAAATCGCGTATCTTGTTGCGAATTTCACCTTTGGCAACATCATCAATGGTCTGGAATACGGTAAGTTCTCCATCGAGCAGAGAAGCCTGGTTCTGGGCGAAATAACCTATCTGCACATTATGTCCCAATTCCAACTTTCCTTCGTTCTGAAGCTGACCCATGATACATTTCACAAGCGTTGACTTACCCTCTCCGTTTCTTCCCACGAAGGCAATCTTGTCGCCTCTTTCTACGGTAAGATTCACGCCGCTGAAAATCTTCTTGCCATCAAACGACATCGCCACATCGCTCATCTGAACCGGATAAGCACCGCTTCGTGGGCTCGGCGGGAACTTGAGTCGGAGGCGGCTTGTATCTTCTTCATCCACTTCGATAAGTTCCAGTTTCTCTAGCATCTTCACGCGGCTCTGCACCTGGAAGGTTTTAGAATAAGTGCCTTTGAAGCGTTCTATAAAGTCCTTGGTTTCAGCAATCATCTTCTGCTGTTCCTCATATTTCTTCATCTGCTGTTCGCGTCGTTCCTTGCGCAGTTCCAGATATTGGCTGTAAGTGGCTTTGTAGTCGTAGATGCGACCCATGGTTACTTCGATGGTTCTTGTCGTAATGTCGTCAACGAATTTTCGGTCGTGGCTGATGACAACTACTGCTTTCGAACTGTTGATGATGAAGTCTTCGAGCCAGCCGATAGATTCAATGTCGAGATGATTGGTTGGCTCATCGAGCAGCAGTACGTCTGGCGATTTCAAGAGCAGTTTTGCCAGCTCAATCCTCATTCTCCATCCTCCCGAAAACTCGCTTGTAGGGCGGTTGAAATCAGAGCGCTCGAAACCGAGACCGAGCAGCGTCTTCTCTACATCTTCCTCGAAATGAGTCATGTCGATGGCGTAGAATTTCTCTGAGAGAGAGGATACTTTCTCAATGAGCTGCATGTAATCATCGCTGTCGTAATCGGTACGGGTGGTGAGCTCGTTGTTGATGCGGTCAATCTCAGCCTGCATTTCGTGCAGATGGGCAAACGCCTGACAGGTTTCCTCGAATACGGTTCTGCCGTCTTCGGTCATCAGATGCTGAGGCAGATAGGCGATGACGCAATCCTTGGGAGCGGAAACGGTGCCACGAGTAGCATTTCTCACACCGGCGATAATCTTGAGCAATGTGCTCTTTCCTGCGCCATTCTTTCCCATCAGGGCTATACGGTCCTTCTCGTTGATCTGGAAGGAAATGTCTTTGAATAGGGTGGTGCCGCCAAATTCTACGGTCAATCCATCAACTGTAATCATATTATTTTCTTCTTGTTCAAATTTTTGTTTCTTTAAGCAACTCCCCAGAATGCCCCGTTCCTGCCGTTTTCGGGGTCTTCATTGATGACCAGCGCTTGCCATCATTTATGACCCGTGTTGGTCTTAAGAGAAGACCTGAGCAAGGCACAAAAGGCTGTTCTTTCGATTGCCGGTGCAAAGATACAACATTTTTGGGCAGAATGCAAGCTTTTACCCTGACTTTCTTTCGGAGAAGTAGTGTAAGTGATTGATTGATACTGATTTCTATTGGTTTTCTAGCTGAACTTTATTGCAGAACAATCTGATGGTGAGGTGTAAGGATAAAAAGCCAGCGTGTCATTAAGGGTCAGTGTCATTAAGGGTCATTTAGAAAAATGAAAGTGTCATTTTGAGCTATAGTATATATAAATATTTATTTATATACTATAGGGGATTTTTCTCCCCCGAAAATGAAAATGACCCTTAATGACCTTGACCCTTAATGACACGCTAGATGAACTTGTGAATTTTACCTGATATAGGTTGTGTGTATTCCTGAATGTATTAGTTATTAGTATATTATGTGCGTTTTATTATATTTCTACTCTAACGTTCTGTGTATAATAATTATCTACATATTAAGTCACTTAAGTTAGCTTTTATACTGTTCAATTCTGCATTTTTATCCTTGTTTTATGTTGCTTTTGTTAAAAATATATCATCTCAGAGGCTGTTTTTATGTCCGAGGAGGGGCATTTTTCACCCTTAGTAGAGGGGGTAAAACACCTTTCTAACCCTCTTATTTTGCATTTTTTTCTTCGAAATTTCACTAAAAAGCACTGATTTTTGCCTTTTGGGGTTTCTGTTTTGGGTGGGTAAGGATTATTTACATTGCTCAGTCTGATTTCGCTTCTAGCTTCGTTTCTTTTAGCGGATTAAAAATCCATAATGGTTCGATCTGTACGGTTGAAATTACCCAATACGCCCTGGGCTAAGAGCTTTTGGGCTTTCAGCCCGTCTTATACCACATGTGAATGTTCTGCTTTCTTTACAAAACAATTAGAATTGCCCCTAAAGAACCCAATCTCAAAATCACGATTTTTCCATATGTTTCATCACTTATTTCCAATTTTTACATGAATATGGAGCATTTTTAAACAAAAAAGACCTTGATTGCAGAACGCAACCAAGGTCTTCGGAGATTATATATTTAACCTATTGAAATCTCGCTAGATTAGATCTGCTCGCTCCAGTCCTCCTGGCTCTTACGAACGTAAGTCTGGTAACGGAGCTTAGCCATCTTCTCTGCCTGAGAGAAGAGCTCATCAGCCTCCTTAGGGAATGCCTTCTGTACAGAGAGGTAACGAACCTCACCGAGCAAGAAGTCGCGGAAGTTCTCCCAGTTAGGAGCCTTAGAGTCGAGTGTGAATGGGTTCTTACCCTCATCAGCCAACAGTGGGTTGTAACGCCACAAGTGCCAGTAACCGCACTCAACAGCCAACTCTTCCTCGTGCTGTGAACGACCCATACCGCCCTTACGCTTCAAACCGTGGTTGATACATGGTGCGTAAGCGATGATGAGTGATGGACCTGGATAAGCCTCAGCCTCGCGGATAGCCTTCAATGTCTGAGCATTGTCAGCACCCATAGCTACCTGAGCTACGTAGATGTAACCGTATGTAGTCTGCATCAAACCGAGATCCTTCTTACGGATACGCTTACCCTGAGCAGCGAACTGTGCGATAGCACCGAGTGGAGTAGACTTAGATGACTGACCACCAGTGTTAGAGTAAACCTCAGTATCGAGTACTAAGATGTTAACATCCTCACCAGAAGCCAATACGTGGTCGAGACCACCGTAACCGATATCATAAGAAGCACCGTCACCACCGATGATCCACTGTGAACGCTTAACGAGGTAGTGATCCAAAGTCTTGAGTTCCTTGCAGATAGGGCAACCCTTCTCAGCGCCGGCAGCGATGAGAGGCTTCAACTCTGCAGCAGCCTCCTTAGAACCCTCAGAATCGTTCATGTTAGCCATCCACTTGTCAGCAGCAGCTACGAACTCAGCAGGAACATGCTCCTGAGCCTTAGCCTCCTCGAGCAAGTGAGCGATGCGCTCCTTCATCTTCTTGTTACCCATTACCATACCGAGACCGAACTCGCAGAAGTCCTCGAACAATGAGTTGTCGAATGCAGGACCCTGACCCTTAGCGTTCTTTGTATATGGAGTAGATGGGATAGAAGCTGAGTAGATAGAAGAACAACCAGTAGCGTTAGCAATCATCTGACGATCGCCGAAGAGCTGAGAAATCAACTTGACGTATGGAGTCTCACCACAACCAGAGCAAGCACCAGAGAACTCGAACAATGGCTGAGCGAACTGAGAGTTCTTAGGGCTCTGCTTGATGTCTACGAGATCCTGCTTAGAAGCTACCTTGTGTACGAGGTACTCCCAGTTAGCTGCTTCCTTGACCATATCCTCTGCGTCTACGTTGAATGGAACCATTGTCAACGCCTTCTCACCCTTCTTACCTGGGCAGACGTCAGCACAGTTACCACAACCCAGACAGTCGAGTACTGAAATCTCGACGCGGAAGTGCATTCCAGCCAAAGCCTTAGGTGCCTTAACATCCTGAGTCGCGAGACCCTCGATGCCTGCGAGCTCCTCATCGGTCAATACGAATGGACGGATAGCTGCGTGAGGACAAACGAATGAACACTTGTTACACTGGATACAGTTCTCTACGTTCCATACTGGTACGAATGCCTCAACACCACGCTTCTCGAATGCTGCAGTACCGTTCTGCCATGTACCGTCAACTGTGTTGTGCTTAACGAAGTCAGAAACCTTCAAGAGGTCACCTGCCTGGCCGTTGATAGGACGAACGAGCTCCTTAACGAATGCTGGAGCGTTATCCTCCTTAGCCTCATCGTCAGCGAGGTTAGCCCAAGCTGGATCTACTGTCAACTGCTTGTACTCACCACCACGGTCTACAGCGCCGAAGTTCTTGTCAACAACGTCCTGACCCTTCTTAGAGTAAGACTTAACGATGAATGCCTTCATCTGCTCTACAGCGAGATCCAAAGGAATAACCTCTGTAATACGGAAGAATGCAGACTGGAGAATGGTGTTGGTACGGTTGCCGAGACCAATCTCCTGAGCAATCTTAGTTGCGTTAATATAGTAAACAGTGATGTTGTTCTGAGCGAAGTAACGCTTTACCTTGTTAGGGATGAAGTTAACCAACTCCTCACCATCAAAGATAGTGTTCAACAGGAAGAAACCGTTCTTACGCAAACCACGAGTTACATCGTACATGTGGAGGTAAGCCTGTACATGGCAAGCTACGAAGTTAGGAGTATTTACCTGATATGCACTGTGGATAGGGCTGTCGCCGAAACGCAAGTGAGAGCAGGTGAAACCACCAGACTTCTTAGAGTCGTAAGAGAAGTATGCCTGGCAATACTTGTTAGTATTGTTACCGATAATCTGAACTGAGTTCTTGTTAGCACCAACAGTACCGTCTGCACCCAAACCGTAGAACTTAGCCTCGAATAAGTCGTCGCCACCCATTGGGATTTCTTCCTCTTCTGGGAGAGAAGTGAATGTAACGTCATCAACGATACCTACAGTGAAGTGGTTCTTAGGCTGTGGCAACTCGAGATTCTTGAATACAGCAACAATCTTAGCTGGAGTTGTATCAGAAGAACCGAGACCGTAGCGGCCGCCAACGATCAATGGCTTACGCTCGTCATCGTAGAGAGCTGACTTAACGTCGAGGTACAATGGCTCACCCTCTGCACCTGGCTCCTTAGTACGGTCGAGAACAGCGATACGTTTAACAGTAGCTGGGATAGTCTTTTTCAAGAAGTCAACAGAGAATGGACGGAAGAGGTGAACTGCAACCATACCAACCTTCTTGCCCTGCTTATTCAAGTAGTCGATAGCCTCGCGAGCTGGCTCTGTAGCAGAACCCATCAAGATAATGATGTTCTCAGCATCCTCAGCACCATAGTAGTTGAAGAGGTGATACTCACGACCAGTGATCTTAGTCATCTCCTGGCAGTACTTCTCTACTACCTCAGGAATTGCATCGTAGTAAGGGTTGCAAGCCTCACGGTGAGTGAAGAATGTCTCTGGGTTCTCAGCAGTACCGCGAGTAACAGGACGCTCAGGAGTCAAAGCACGGTTACGGAAGTCCTCGATGAACTCTTCCTTAACCAATGGACGGATGTCTTCCATATCCATCTCCTCGATCTTGTGGTACTCGTGAGAAGTACGGAAACCGTCGAAGAAGTTAATGAAAGGAACCTTTGTCTCCAATGTAGCCAAGTGAGGAACTGCAGAGAGGTCCATAACCTCCTGAACAGAACCTGAGCAGAACATAGCGAAACCTGTCTGGCGGCAAGCCATTACGTCCTGGTGGTCACCGAAGATACAAAGTGAGTGAGAAGCCAATGTACGAGCTGATACGTTGAACACGCAAGGGAGCAACTCACCAGCAATCTTGTACATGTTAGGAATCATCAGCAACAAACCCTGAGAAGCAGTGTAAGTTGAAGTCAAGGCACCAGCCTGGAGAGAACCGTGAACTGCACCGGCAGCTCCAGCCTCTGATTCCATTTCCTGGATAGAAACTCGCTGACCGAAAAGGTTCTTACGACCTTTGGCAGCCCATTCATCTACATGCTCCGCCATTGGTGATGATGGAGTAATAGGGTAGATAGCAGCAACCTCAGTAAACATGTAGCTTACATGTGCGGCAGCTGTGTTACCATCACAAGTGATAAATTTTTTCTCTTTAGCCATTTTACTTTTAGATAAAATATTAAAAATGTTTTGTATTTTTATTCCTTTGAACTTTGATAGTTGAATCTGTTTGAGAGTTCAATTTTCAGTTCTGTTTTTGTTTTTCGAATGTTTTTGCCCATTCCAACACCAATTATATTAATATAGGAAACCCAGAAGCCATAGCGGAATCCTGTTGTCCTTGCCTACCTCGGTATTGTATCGGGCGTAGATGATGTCGGGATTGTTGCGCACCTTGTTTGGAGATTGCGCATCGCAGATTCTGAACTTCTTCTCACCATCTACAATGAAGTAGTGGTCCTTGCCGGTCTGGCTTACCTTATGGTCTTTCCAGAGCGAGTTGACGAAGAATGTTTCCATCACCTCCTGCTTGTCTATCTTGATAGGATAGATGGCGTACATCAGGTTGGAGTTGTGCATCATCACCTTGGATGGTTTCTTTGGGAACTCCTGCCCGGTAGGGTAAATCATGTTGATGAGTCGCGCATCAGCAAGATACTTGATGTAGTTCATTACCGTAGCTCTGCTGGTGTTGATCTCTTCGGCAAGCTGGCTCACGTTGGGAGCCTTGGCACCTTCTACAGCTAGCTGATAGAAGAGCCTCTTGATCTTGGTGAGATATTTCAGTTCGATTTGCTTGATGAGGAGGATGTCTACCTCGGTCATCATGTTCATTGTCTTTAGTAGATTCTCTGTGAAGTTGCGGTTCTCCAGGAAGAATGGATAGAATCCATGATGCAAGTAGTCCTGGAAGTATTTCATCGGGCTCACCTTGGGCAGTATCTGCTTGATGATGTGCTCGTGATTGCGCAAGATTTCATCGAGTGTATATGGCTGGAAACTGTTGCCAGTCTGCAGGTTGATAAACTCTCTGAAAGAGAAGCCTCGCAAATTATAGCTTTTCACGATTCCATTGAGCTCAGGATTCTCTTCCTTCAGTCTCATCACGCTGGAACCTGTGAACACGATTCTTAACTCTGGATACAGGTCGTAGCATTTGCGCAGCTCCTTGCTCCAGTCCGACTGTTTGAAGACCTGGTCGATGAGAAGGGTTCTGCCGCCGTGGCGAACAAAGTCACCTGCTAAATCTGCGATTCCTCTGCTTTGAAAATAGAAATTGTTCATATTCACATACAGACACTTTCGGTCAGTAGGGCCAAAGTGCTCCTTGGCATATTGAAGGAGGAATGTAGACTTTCCTACACCGCGTGTTCCCTTTATGCCAATCAAACGGTCGCTCCAATCGATTTCGTCCATCAGAGTGCGTCTTACTGGTGCGTCCGTATGCTCTACGAGGTATGTATGTGTTCTGAAGAATGCTTCTTCCATGAGTTTATATCGTTTCTAATTGTTTTTACGATGCAAAGGTAATTAAATATTTCTAATTTGCAAACTCTAGATAGCAAAAAGTAACTTTTTTTTCATTATTTAGCACTTGTCTAAGTAAAAATGGGGATTTTCTTCCCTATTTTGCGCTTTTCTTTATATCTTTGCACCATGAAGTTACATATTTTCAATCCAGAACATGATTTGGCTTTGGCTGCAAATCTGAAACAGTTCACCGCGCCTCATGCGGGTAGACAACTTAGAAGTGATCTTGCTTTCATTCCGGCTCTTTGGGCGGAAGAGGGCGACCTCGTACTTGTGGATGATATTGATTTTGCGAAGAACAGGGTGCGCCATTTTGGAGCTGAACTGAACAGCAAGGTTGAGTTTATCACCAAGCCTCAGCTGAAGCATCTGCTCAAGACGGAATTTCTGGACAGTGTTCATCCCTGGGGATGGAACCTGTCGCTGAAAGGTGAGTTGGAGCGTTTGGGAATACCGGAGATTATGTTGCCGACTGATGCTGTATTAAATAAGGTACGCGAGGTGAGCAGCAGGCAATGGGCTGCCCTTCATCTGCAGCGTGGCGTGGAATATGTTACTGAGACGGCTCGCGTCAAAGAACTCATTCTCCAGCATGGCAAAGCTGTTGTCAAGGCTCCCTGGAGCAGTAGCGGGAGGGGAGTGAAATATGTGAGTGCTGAGGACTTCAGAACAGCCGGAGATTATCCTACCTTCGAAAGATGGGTGGCAAACATGATTTATCATCAGGGCGGCGTAACCGTAGAACCCCTATATAATAAGGTGAGAGATTTCGCCATGGAGTTTGAAATGAAAGATGGCAAGGCGCTCTATCGCGGTCTTTCGCTATTCGATACGATCAAGAATGCCTATTCGGGCAATGTGCTCTGCTCTGAAGCTGAGAAGGTGGAAATGATGAAACCGCTCATTAGCGAGGCTCAGCTTGCCGGAATCAGACAGCGTATCATCGAGGTAATGGAGCCGGCGCTGAAGGATATTTACAGTGGTCCGTTCGGCGTTGACATGATGATCTGCACGAAAGGGGAGAAGGATGAATTCTGCGAGGCTGTGCTGAATCAGGAAGGTGAGGACGTAAACAGAACCGGACTGGGCGTGGTTCCTTGCATCGAAATCAATCTGCGCAGAACGATGGGACATGTGGCAATCGATCTATACGAACATCTTGTGGCTAATTCGAGCGATGAGATGAAGACCAATAGGACGAACATCATGCGCGTGGAATATGATGGAAACAGATATCATCTCAGAATAAAGCCTGGCAGACCTTCGGAAGAGGCACCGCTGCATTGATTTTTTGTAAAGAACATAGTTGTTTTTTGTTAAGAAATAGTAAAATCGGCTTTTGCCCGTGCAAGGATTAGCCGATTTTTCATTTTATCTTCAGAACTCACGATTCAGATTCCGATTCGGGAACTGCCTTTTAAAAAGAGGAACAGTCCCTTTGGGTTCAGAAGCGTTGAGTCATTAAAATGAACCAATAAATTAGAGAAATATGTATAAGAAAGTATTTAGTGCAGCTATTTTAGCTTCAGCTGCAATGGCAATGACTTCTTGCAGCTCAAGCAAGAATGCACAGAATGAGAACGTAACAAAGGCTGAGAAGATAACGGAGGCAGAGGCTGCCCGTCCGTCAGCAGATGAGGAAATGGATGAGGGTTATCTTGTCCTCTCAGAGGCTCAGCAGAACATCGTGAAGAAGAACAACGATTTCGCTTTCAGACTCTATCAGCAGATCAGCGGCATGGATTCTGAGGTGGTTTCGCCAATGAGCATCGCCTATCTGATGGGAATGCTTGCGAATGGTGCCGACGGCAAGACTCAGCAGGAGATTCTGAAGGCAATCGGTTGCGAGGGCGTGAGCGTGAAGGAACTCAACGACTGTTATAAGGCGCTGATGCTTTCGGCTGGCAAATTTGACAAGCAGACAACCGTAAACATTGCCAATTTTATCGCCATCAATAAGAATTTCAGACTGAACAGTGATTTCGCTCACACCGTGGCCGATTCTTATCAGGCTGGTGTTGAGAGCATGGACTTTACCTCTCCTAAATCTGCCACTCGCATTAATGACTGGTGCAAGAAGCAGACTAAAGGCATGATTCCTAGCATCATCGACCAGGTAGACCCTGCAGCCGTTTCTTATCTCCTGAATGCTATTTATTTTAATGGAACCTGGCAGGAGAAGTTTGATGCGAAGAACACTAGACTCGAGAACTTCAGCGGTTACACTCGTGATATTAAGAAGGTGAACATGATGCACCAGAACAAGAAGTTTGCCTATACTGAAAATGATATGTTGCAGGCTGTAGAACTGCCATACGGAAATGGATGTTATCAGATGACCGTTCTTCTTCCTAAGGCTGGCAAGAGCATCAGCGAGGTGATGAAGGAGATGGATGCTGATAAACTTCAGAAGTTGAGTAATGACATGGACCGTTGCCAGGTAGATTTAAAATTCCCTAAGTTTACCACAGAGATGGATTTGTCGCTCAACCAGATTATTAGTAAATTGGGAGCTCCAAGCATCTTCCAGCCAGGCACGGCAGATTTCAGCCGTTTTGCCAATGGTAGCTTCTACGTATCGAAGATGTTGCAGAAGGCAAAGATTGAGGTAAGCGAGCGTGGAACCAAGGCTGCTGCCGTAACAGCTGCTGTGATGCTGACCTCACTGGGTCCTCATGAGATGAAGCGTGTAGAATTTCATGCTAACCGTCCATTCGTTTATTTCATTACCGAACGTAATAGTGGTGCAATTCTCTTCATGGGTCAGTTCCTGGGAGAATAATAACAGAGAATTTGCAGGTTCTTAAAACTAGAAAAGCGAAAGCCAAGTCCGTAATCCGGAATCTGGCTTTCGCTTTTTATTTCGCTTAATTCACTTGTTTACTCCTGAAACTTTTCAATGAACTCATCCTCTGTAATGATTGGAATATTGAGTTCATGGGCTTTCTTGTTCTTCGAACTCTGCGAAGCTGCATCGTTGTTAATCAGGAAGTTAGTACTCTTGCTCACACTTCCCGTAACCTTGCCGCCCTGGCTTTCGATATAAGCCTTCAGCTCGTTGCGGTTCTTGTAATGATGCAAATCTCCCGTTACGACGAAAGTCAGTCCTTGGCATTTGTTTCCCGTTTCTACAGGCTCATGCTCCTCGATAATCAGCTCGGACAGCAGATGCTGCACATGCTGGAAATGAACATCATCCTTGAACCAGGCGATAAACTTGGCACTCTTTTCAGGTCCAATACCATCAATGCTTGCAAACTCATCATCGAACATGCTCAGGCGCGCCGTTTCTATCAGTTCCTTCACTTTGTAACGGCTGAGCAGTTTTTTAGCCACATCGCCGCCGCAGAGCGGAATATTCAAAGCGTAGAGCAGATGACGACCGTCAGTATGGCGGCTTTTCTCTACACTCTCCAGAAGATTGCTTACGCTCTTCTTGCCAAATCCTTCGAAACAGGAAATCTCGAACGCATAATTCTTCAGTTTGTAGAAATCAGCATATTCCCTGATAAAACCATGATTGATGAATTTCCAGACAGTCTGTTCTGAGATTCCGTCAATATTGATTCCTTCCTTGCTGACGAAGCGGGCAAATTTCTTAAGTTGTTTGGCTGGGCAGGCTGCATTGGTGCAATGGAGAGTCTTGGTGCCGCTCTCACTCTCGCGCACTACGGCTGGCGCATGGCAAACCGGACATTCGTTGGGAATGACAAAACTCCCCACAACCTCTGTAATATTGATTACCTTCGGGATAATCTTATTGGCCTTGATGACCTGCAGTCTGGTTCCCTTGTCACCAATGCCCAGACGCTCGCATTCGCTTACATTGCAGAGCGAGGCACGCTGCACGGTGGTTCCTTCTAGTTCTACCGGTTTGAAAACAGCTACAGGCGTGATGGTGCTGGCTGCGCACGACCATTCGATGTGGTCGAGTACGGTGTCAGCATGTTCATCTTGCCATTTAAAGGCAAATCCTGCCCTCGTAGCGTGGTGGCCTGTAACCGACCCAGTAGCTGCATAAGCCGTATCATCGTAGCAAATCACCAGTCCGTCTACCGGGAAAGGATTCTTCTTGCTTGTCACCTTCTCCGTAAACTTGTCTATTTCCTGCTGGATATTTTCTGTGGTAGGGTGGTCAATACGCTCACGTTCTACAGGATTCATTCCCAGGTCTTTCAGCATTTGCATGCGTTCGCCCCATGAGGTAAGTTCCCGCTCAGTATAAACCAGGGTGAACGGAATCCATTGGATGTGGCGCTGCTTCACCTCTTCAATATCCTTCAGCGCGAGTGAGCCTGAAGCGAGGTTTCGTGGATTGGCGTAATCGCCTTCGCTTTCGATGATGAACTGTTCGAAATCAGCATACGAAATGACGGCTTCTCCTCTTACTACAAGATGTCCTTTCTCTGAAATGGTAGCAGGAATGCCTGAAATGGCTGGAGCCAAGTGGGTAATGTTGGTGCCGATGTGTCCGTTACCGCGGGTAACGATTTTGGTGAGTATTCCGCCGTCATAGGTTACTACGAGGGTCAGTCCGTCCAGTTTCCATGAAATCCAGATAGGGCGGTCTTCTGCCCATTTTACAAGATCACTTACCTGTTTGGTCTTTGCCAGAGAGAGGGCGGCAAATTCATGCTCCTCTTTCTTTCCTACGATAGAATCTTCTGACACGCGATTAGTTGGGGAGTCAGGCAGAATTTCGCCTGTTTCCTCTTCCAATCTCTTGAGCTGGTCGAAAAGGGCGTCCCACTCATAGTCGGTCATGAGTTCACCTTTTCCGTTATAATAACTATCCGAAGCTTGGTTGAGTCTTTTAACCAAGCTCTTCATCTGCAATAGTTTCTCTTCCATAATGAATGTTTGAGGATGTTAATCAAATGTTGTGTTTTTCGATGGCAAGAAATTATTCTGCAGGTTCCATGGCTATGGAGAGTTTTTCAAAGGCGAAACGCTGACCTCTGTTTCCTCCATAGTTTACACGTCCGCAGATGCAGAAACCCATCGAAGACAGGAGGTTAATCATCGGCGTGTTGTCAAAGTTGGTGTCAACCTTGATGCTAGGTATTTTTTCTACCTCGCACATGCTGTTCACCTTACTGATGAAAATACGCGCTAAACCTTCACGCTGGAAACTAGGCAACGTGGCAAAGCGATGTATTACATAATAATCGCCATCAGTAATCCAGTTGCCTACTAATTTCTTATATTTGGGTTCACCATTCAATATGACTGCTCCATAGACAACTACCTCTTCATTTACTGTCAGAACGAAGGCATTGCCATTTTCTATGTCTTTTCTGATGTCTTTTTCTGATGGATATTCCTCAGTCCATTGATGACGTCCCGATTCTATCATACTTTGGCGAGCCTGGTCGATGACTTTCCAACAAGCAGCAAAGTCCTTTATATACGCCGGTCTGAAGTTTGTCTTCATATTAATTACGCTTTTATTATTCGGGTGCAAAATTAACAAAAAAAAACGAATTAAACTAAAAAACGGAGGAAAAACTTCACTTTTTTTGTTCGTTTTCCTCCGTTTTTCTTGTTTGCTGCTCATTTTGAGCTATTTTTTCTTAGCTTTTTGCTAGGAAGCCGGGTGAATAAGATTCTACGCCAAACACTTGTCGAGCTCAGCAATGATAGCATCTTTCTGTTCCTTGATATGCTGACCGATGAATACGATTTTTATCATGCGGTCGCCCAATTCCTGATCCCATTCCTTCTGCAGCTGTGGGTTATTCAACAAGACCTGGGCGAGTTCGCTTTTCGGCATGGTAGCCAACCATTGGCCAGCCTGCTTTACAGTCTTCTGCTTGCCTGCCTGTTCGAACACGTAGCACATGTCGCGCTCATCATCGAAATAGCAGATTCCCTTGGCGCGAACCACGTCTCTAGGCCATTTTCTTGCGACGAAATCATCGAAGAGACCCAGGTCGAAAGGCTTGCGACGATAGTAAACGAAGGTGCCGATTCCGTATTCCTCAACTTCTCCGCCTTCATGATCATGATCATGGTCGTGATGATGTTCATGTGCTTCTTCTACATCATCTTCTTCATGCTCTTCGTTTCTTTCTGATTCAATCTCCTGAATCCAACCGGCTGAAGTGGCTACGGTTTCCCAATCAAACTTCTTGGTATTGACGATCAGATTCAAGTCAACGTCACCATAGTTGCATTCAAAGATTTCTGCCTTAGGCTGGATGGCACGGATAATCTGCTTAAGGTGCTCCAGTTCCTTAGGTTCAACCTCTGCAGCCTTGTTCAGAAGAATGATGTTACAGAACTCAATCTGCTGGATGACGAGCGAAGCTAGATCTTCCTCATCCATATTCTTCTTCATCAGGTCGCTGCCGTTGGAGAATTCATCCTTCATGCGCAAAGCATCTACTACGGTAACGATGCTGTCAAGGCGCAGAATGCCATTCTCGATGTACTGAGGACCGAGGGATGGGATAGAGCAGATGGTCTGTGCAATAGGAGCAGGCTCGCAGATTCCGGAAGCCTCGATGACAATGTAATCGAAACGCTTCATGTCTACGATTTCCTTGAGCTGTTCTACCAGGTCCATCTTCAATGTGCAGCAGATGCAACCATTCTGGAGAGAAACAAGCGAATCGTCTTTCTGACCTACTACGCCACCTTTTTCTATCAGGGCTGCATCAATATTGACTTCACCAATATCGTTGACGATGACGGCAAATTTAATACCTTTTTCGTTAGCTAAAATCTTGTTGAGAAGGGTTGTCTTTCCACTACCCAGGTAGCCTGTCAAAAGCAATACAGGCACTTCCTTCTTTGCGTTCATATTAAAATATTTTAATGTTATACTTCTTAGACCCAGTCTGCTGATAATACTGCTTTCTCGGGCAGCTGTCATCTGGCAGCCTGACGGTTTTGCGAAACTGCAAAGATTGTGCCACACCTTATTTTTTGCCATCTTTTTTTCCTATACCCCTTTTTTGTCAGTTATCTTGTGTTATTTTTAGGTTATATTTCATGTTTTTCTCATTTTTCTTTGGTGGTTTCAACTAGAAATAGTATATTTGCAGAGAAAATCTGTTTCAAACAGCACATAAACTTAATGAATAAACATAATATACATAAGTTAAGATGAAAAAGTTTAAGGTTTTAGTTCTGACGGTTGTGGCAGTCCTTGCGCTGTCATCTTGCGGCACTACTCAGACGGTGCCTCTGACCGGTCGCACTCATCGCATCTCTGTATCCGATGAGCAGGTTCTCAGTCTGTCTAATCAGGAATACACAAAGTACATGGCTTCTGCCAAGAAGTCGACCAATGCAGCCAATACGGCGATGGTTCAGCGAGTAGGAAAAAGACTTGCCAATGCTGTTGAACTCTATTTGAAGCAGAACGGATTTGAAGCTGATGTGAAGAATTATTCATGGGAATTCAACCTGGTACAAGATAAGTCAGCCAATGCATTCTGTATGCCTGGCGGTAAAATCGTGGTTTATGAAGGACTTTTGCCTTATACTCAGAATGAAACCGGTTTGGCAATCGTTTTGGGTCACGAAATAGCTCATGCTGTGGCTAAACATAGTGCTGAGCAGCTCACCAAACAGCAGAATCAGCAAACCGGTACAAGCATCCTGGGAACTGTGTTGAACCAGACAGTTGGTAATGGTGTAGGTAATGTGGCAAGTGCAGTTGCCGGACGGTATTTCTCATTCCGCAATCTGAAGTATTCCCGTGATAATGAAACCGAGGCAGATTACATGGGACTTATCTTCGCTGCCATGGCTGGTTACGATCCTCAGCAGGCCATTCCTTTCTGGCAGCGAATGTCGCAGGGCTCTAGCAGCAATCAGAGTGATATTTTCAGTGATCACCCTTCAGACACCAAGCGTATTGCTGACTTGCAGAAGGAAATGCCTACTGCGCTGAAGTATTATAAACCTCAGACAACTTATAAGGTAGGTTCTACGAGCAAGACTTCTACAACCAAGAAGACCAGTAGCAAAAAGAAGACTATAACCCGCAGAAAATAAGGAATTTTCCAAATCTCTCGAATCTGAAGAATCAAATTTAAATAGTTAAGTATGGAGTATTTATCTCATAACCTTTGGCTGGTATGGACGTCGGTGATGTTCATCTGCCTCATCTTAGAGTTGTCTTCCGGCGATTTCTATGTTACTTGTTTTGCCATTGGTGCGCTCATCAGCATTCCTGTGGCATTAGTAGGAGCACCTTTCTGGGTGCAGGTAGTGGTTTGGGCTATCTGCTCTATGCTTAGCATCTGGTTGGTTCGTCCGCATCTGCTGAAATCGCTACATAAGGGTGGGGAAGACCGCCGCAGTAACGCCGATGCGCTGGCAGGACAGATAGGGGAAGTGACAGAGATGATTCCTGCCGGAGGATTCGGCAGGGTAAAGCTGGATGGAGATGATTGGAAAGCGGAAGCTCCACATCTTGCCGAACCGCTTGCTGTAGGCGATATGGTTCGAATCTTAGGTCACGAATCTATCATCCTCAAGGTAGAAAAAGTTTAGAGTCAACATTATTCACTTAATCGTATAAACATCATGAACATAGGAATTTATGTGCTGGTGGCTCTAGTAGCACTTGCACTCGTAGTGGTTAAGAAAACCATCGTTATCATCCCTCAGAGTGAGACGAAAATCATAGAGCGTCTCGGACGATATTTTGCTACGCTCAAGCCGGGTATTAATGTCATCATTCCTTTCATTGACCATGCCAAGGATATTGTGTCTATGAGAAACGGAAGATACGTTTATACAAACAGCATCGACCTTCGTGAACAGGTCTACGATTTCGACCGTCAGAACGTAATCACTAAGGATAATATCCAGATGCAGATAAATGCGTTGCTCTATTTCCAGATTGTGGACCCATTCAAGAGTGTGTATGAAATCAACAATCTGCCAAATGCCATAGAGAAACTGACTCAAACTACCTTGCGTAATATAATAGGTGAGATGGAACTTGACCAGACTCTTACCTCCCGCGATACGATTAACACCAAACTCCGTGCTGTTTTGGATGATGCAACCAATAAGTGGGGAATCAAGGTAAACCGAGTAGAGTTGCAGGATATTACACCTCCAGAGAGTGTGCTCCAGGCCATGGAAAAGCAGATGCAGGCTGAACGAAACAAGCGTGCTACCATCCTGACTTCAGAAGGTGAGAAGGAAAAGCAGCGCCTGCTCTCAGAAGGTGAGAAGGCTGCCATCGTGAACAAGGCTGAGGCTGCCAAACAGCAGGCTATCCTGAATGCAGAAGGTGAGGCTACTGCCCGCATCCGTAAGGCTGAGGCCGAGGCTATTGCCATTCAGAAGATTACGGAAGCTGTAGGACAGAGTACGAATCCAGCCAACTATCTCCTGGCCCAGAAATACATCAGTATGATGCAGGAAGTAGCACAGGGTAAGGATAATAAGGTGGTTTATCTGCCATACGAGGCAACCAATCTCTTGGGTTCTATAGGAGGAATCAAAGACCTTTTCAAGGGATAAAGACCTCTGAGTCGATGGATAATGCCCTTTGACTCAAGAAATAAAGCACTCAGACATCAGTAAACTGTAACTTCAGTAAATATATAAAACAGGATAAAAATGAAGAAAATCTGTATCGTTGCAGGTGCAAGACCTAACTTTATCAAGGTTGCGCCCGTAATTAGAGCAATTCGTAATGCTCAGGAAGCTGGTAACGAAATCAGCTATCAGTTGGTTTACACAGGAAAAGAGGATGACCCGACACTGGAATCTTCTCTTTTCGATGACTTAGGCATTCAGAAACCGGATGCTTATCTCGGCGTAGACTGTCCAAACATGAACGAACTTACCGGACAGGTGATGGGTCAGTTTGAGCGCTATCTGCAGCAGAATGCTACAGATGTTGTCATTGTGGTTGATGATCTGGCTTCAACCATGGCTGTGGCTATTGTTACCAAGAAGCAGGGTGTGCAGCTTGCTCATATTGCAGCCGGAACCCGCAGTTTTGACATTACCATGCCAAAGGAAATCAACCGTCTGGTGATTGATGGCTTGTCAGATATTCTCTTTACCGCTGGCATTTCAAACAACAGCATCGCCAACAAGGAAGGTGCAGAATTGTCTAAGGTTTACATGGTAGGAAATGTGCTTATCGACAACATCCGCTTCCTTCAGTCTAAAATGCAGCGGCCTGAAGTCATGGACGAGTTTCATCTGAAAGAAGGCGAATATATGGTTCTGACCTTGAACCGCAAGGCCATCGTCAATAACATTGATGAGATGAAATCGCTCATTTCTGTCATAGATGAAGAGGCGCGCCAGGCTGGAGTGAAGGTGATTGCTCCGCTTCGAGGTAAAGCCTTGGGCTTCGTGCTCGCATTCAAGGCATATCAGGAAGAGAGTAATCATCAGAGTGGAATCCAGGTGGTTCAGCCGCTCGATTATCTGTCGTTTGCTTATCTTACAGCTCACGCCAAAGGTGTGATTACCGATTCGGGTAATGTGGCTGAAGAAGCTACCTTCAATGGGGTTCCTTGCATTACGCTCAACAGCTATACTGAGCATATTGAAACTGTAAAGGTGGGTACAAACGAACTGGTTGCTGAAGATCCGGAGTTACTGAAGCAAACTATGCAGAAACTTCTGAAGGGTGAATGGAAGAAAGCGGGCATTCCTGACAGATGGGATGGCCGCTCAGCAGAAAGAATAGTCCAGATTCTCGCTGAATAGAATCTAAACTCATAGCGTATAATCTCATGGAGAGAGATGATGCTATGTAAACTGATTCTTTTCAGAATAAACTTAGAGGTTCACTTCAATATGATTATATTGAAAAGTGAACCTCTTTCTTTTTATGCTTTATCTTTTTCTTAATCCTTTTCAGGCGCCTTTGGCACAGGATAGTCGTATTGCTTGAAATAGGCTGGCGTCTTATTATCATACCATACTCCTTCTACGTTTAAGCCGATAGAGAAAGTCTTTTTGGAATTAGTGTATCTTACACCGGCTCCTAAAACGTTGGCGCCAGGTACTCCCATTCCGTAGCCACCCGGCATGATTCCTCTTCCCATACCCCAAGGATACATTCCGTAGCCCCAAGGCGAATAGCCGTAGGGACCATAGCCATAACCGCCATAACGGCCGTAAAGAGAATTGTAATTGTTGGCTACACTAAGCTGACCGTAAACGTAAGCCTCCCAATGCTCATTAAACTGGTAGCCCAGAATGCCGTAGACTCCACCGTCATGATAACTGTCTCCACCATAGTTTACGTTGTTGATATAAGTGCCCAGAGCCAACCAGAGTTTGTTGTCTTTGGTGAGTGGCGTCAGGTAGGTTGCATCGATGGTCTGGGTGAAACCGCCTCTGTGAGGCACATTCTTGCCGAATGTGGCAAAGGCAGAAAGATCTACCGAGAGATTCAATCCCTTGTGCAGCCCCCAGCCATAGCCCAACGGATAACTCAAGCCGTTGGTAAGGTTGGAGATGGGATTATTATAATAGGTGCTGTCTAGCGAAGCATCACCCAGCAATCCGTTTTTGCCGAGAGTTTCTTTCTTATCTGATAGTCGGGCAGGAGTCATATATGCATTCTTCACCGGTTTTCCCTGATAAATCATAGGTTTTCCTGCCTGGTAAACCGTATCGCCAGGCAGCAACCATTCTTCACGCGGACTGTCCGGACTGTGCAATGGTCCGAAGCTTACCTGTTGCTGTGCACTTGCTTCTGTAGTGAGGAATGTGCAAAAAGCGATGATAATATATATTTTTTTCTTCATAATTGATTGCATTTTCTGTCTTCTGCTGCAAAGATATGAAGAATGTATGAAACAAAGGAACTTTTCCCGCATAAAAAATCAATTTTTTAGAATAAAATCATTATCTTTGCATCCGATAACATAAATAGATGTAAAATTATACAAAAATATGAAGAAGATCATCAGATTATTGACACTCGCTCTTCTTACGGTGCCTGTTATGACATTCGCTCAGAGTGAAGGCAATCAGAACACACCAGAACCAGCCGGAAAAGTTGTGGCGTCTAAGCCCGATTCTCTGCTCGACTGGGAAACACCGCACGATCCAACTTGCCCTCAGGTGTTGCTGGAAACTACGATGGGTAACATTCTCGTGGCTCTCTACAACGATACTCCAAAGCATCGGGATAATTTCCTGAAACTTGTCAATTCGGGCTATTATGACGGTTGCATCTTTCAGCGTGTCATCAAGAATTTCATGATTCAGGGTGGCGATTATTCATGCAGAAAGGTGAACATGAAAAAGCCGCAGAAGTTTGATGTAAACTATACGGTTCCGGCAGAAATCATCTATCCTAAATATTATCATAAGCGCGGACAGCTCTGTGCTGCTCGCGAAGGAGATGATGAAAATCCGGCCAAAGCTTCGGCGTCTACTGATTTCTACATCACCTGGGGCAGAAATTTTTCTCCCCGGCAGATGGAATATTATGTAGAAAAACTGAAACGGGACGGCAAGTATTACGCCATTCCTTCAGAACAGTTGCAAAAGGGCTACATCAAGCATGGTGGTGTTCCTCACCTTGACAACGGCTACACTGTATTCGGAGAGGTGCTTGAAGGCATGGATGTGGTTGATAAGATTCAGAATGTGGCTACCGATAAGACGAACAACGACAGACCTCTCACGGATGTCATCATTCTGAAAGCCAAGCAGATGAAGTAACTTTCTGATGGTAAACTGAAGAAATAAGTAACTGAGCCCATTAAAAGAGAAAAAATCGATAAGTAAAAATATTAAATACGAGAAAAATGAAGTCATTAAAGGAATTATATAGAGTAGGTAAGGGGCCATCGAGCAGTCATACGATGGGGCCTCAGCGTGCAGCCAAACTTTTTCAGGAGCGTTGCCCTAACGCTTCTTATTATGAAGTAACCCTCTATGGAAGTCTGGCTGCTACAGGTAAGGGACACATGACTGATGTGGCAATAGAAGAAGTGCTCAGACCTCATAAAACTGTGAATATTATCTGGCAGCCACAGACTTTCCTTCCTTATCATCCCAACGGAATGAAATTTGTGGGCAAGGATCTGAACGGCGATATTATCGATGAATGGACCGTTTACAGTATTGGTGGTGGAGCCATATCAGATGGTACTGCCGGCAACGAAGAGCTGGGCGCCAAGGATGTTTATGATCTGAACAAGCTCGCCGACATCAAGCAATGGTGCTATGATAACGGACGCTCATTCTGGGAGTATGTTGAGAAATGCGAATCGGAAGATATCTGGGATTATCTCGACATGGTTTGGCAAACGATGAAGCAGAGCATCAGAAATGGTTTGAACCATGAAGGTGTTTTGCCGGGTCCGCTGAAGCTACAGCGTAAGGCTGCCACCTATTATATAAAGGCGAAGGGTTACCGTGCTTCCCTGCAGAGCCGCGGCTTGGTTTATGCTTATGCGCTGGCTGTGAGCGAAGAGAATGCTTCGGGTGGTACCATCGTTACAGCTCCTACCTGTGGCGCCTGTGGTGTATTGCCAGCTGTACTCTACCACATGTTTACTTCTCATGATATGAGTGAACAGCGCATCTTGAGAGCCTTGGCTACAGCCGGATTGGTGGGCAACATCGTAAAGCAGAATGCTTCTATCAGTGGTGCTGATGTAGGTTGCCAGGGCGAGGTAGGTGTTGCCTGCGCCATGGCTTCGGCTGCAGCCTGCCAGCTTTTCGGAGGCAGTCCGGCTCAGGTAGAATATGCTGCCGAAATGGGATTGGAGCATCATCTCGGAATGACCTGCGACCCGGTTTGCGGACTGGTTCAGATTCCTTGCATCGAGCGAAATGCCTTTGCTGCCGCCCGAGCTTTGGATGCAGACCTCTACGCTTCCTTCTCAGATGGCCATCATACCGTATCTTTCGACCGTGTAGTTGAAGTAATGCGACAGACGGGTCATGACCTACCTTCGCTTTACAAGGAAACAAGCGAAGGCGGTTTGGCAAAGGGATTTCCAAGAGACATTTAGTCATAAAATGCTTCGCTGAATCATAAAATGTTTTTCAGCTATTTTATTCTGTTTGGTAAGAGGGCTTTTATTTTGGCACGCTATTTGTAAGTCCCCTTGCCAAACAATAATAAAGTAAATACGAATAAAAACATTTTATATTATGGCACAGAAAGGTAATATTGGTGTAACGACAGAGAACATTTTCCCTGTCATCAAGAAGTTCTTATATTCAGATCACGACATCTTCCTCCGCGAGATGGTTTCAAACGCCGTAGATGCTACACAGAAGTTGAAGACTCTTGCAGCTCAGGGCGATTTCAAGGGCGAGATAGGCGACACAACCGTTCGTGTCTCTCTCGATGAGAAGGCTGGAACCTTGACTATCAGCGACCATGGTATAGGTATGACTGAGGAGGAAATCGATAAATATATCAACCAGATTGCATTCTCAGGCGTAACTGACTTCCTCGACAAGTATAAGGAGAATGCCAACGCCATCATCGGCCACTTCGGTCTCGGCTTCTATTCTTCTTTCATGGTAGCCAGCAAGGTAGAAATCATCACTAAGAGCTACAAAGAGGGAAGCAAGGCTGTAAAGTGGAGCTGCGATGGTTCACCTGCTTTCGAAATCGAAGATGCAGACAAGGCTGAGCGTGGTTCAGACATCATCCTCCATATTGCTGATGATTGCAAGGAATTCCTGCAGAAGAACAAGATTGAGGAACTTCTGAACAAGTACTGCAAGTTTATGGCAGTGCCTGTTGCTTTCGGCAAGAAGACCGAATGGAAGGACGGCAAGAATGTGGAGACTGATGAGGATAACATTATTAATAATGTGGAGCCCCTCTGGACCAAGGCTCCTAGCACACTGAAGGATGAGGACTACAAGAAGTTCTATCACACCCTTTATCCGATGCAGGACGACCCGTTGTTCTGGATTCATCTGAATGTAGACTTCCCATTCAATCTCACGGGTATTCTCTACTTCCCACGCATCAAGAGCAGCATCGACATGCAGCGCAACAAGATTCAGCTCTATTGCAACCAGGTGTTCGTAACCGACCAGGTAGAAGGCATTGTACCAGAATTCCTCACATTGCTTCATGGTGTAATCGATTCACCGGACATTCCGCTGAACGTAAGCCGCAGCTACCTGCAGAGCGACAGCAACGTGAAGAAGATTTCTACCTACATCACCAAGAAGGTAGCCGATCGTCTGAACTCTATCTTCAAGGAGAACCGCAAGGAGTTTGAAGAGAAATGGGATGATCTCAAGATCTTCATCAACTACGGAATGCTCTCTCAGGAAGATTTCTACGAGCGCGCAAAGGACTTCGCACTTCTGAAAGATGTTGAGGGCAAGTACTTTACTTTCGAGGAGTACAAGACGCTGATTAAGGACAATCAGACCGATAAGGACGGCAACCTGGTTTATCTCTATGCCAACAATAAGGAAGAGCAGTATTCTTATATCGAGGCTGCCAAGCAGAAGGGTTATTCTGTACTCCTGATGGAAGGTCAGCTCGATACGCCGATGGTAAACATGCTGGAGCAGAAGCTGGAGAAGAGCCGCTTTACACGTGTTGACGCCGACATCATCGACCGCCTCATCGTGAAGGAAGATGCTAAGAAGACCGATTTGAGCAAAGAGCAGTCTGACAACTTGACAGAAGTATTCCGCTCTCAGATGCCTCAGCTTGACAAGGCAGAATTCTTTGTTGAAATTCAGGCTTTGGGCGAACAGAACCAGCCAGTGCTCATCACTCAGAACGAGTACATGCGCCGTATGAAGGCGATGAGCCAGTTCCAGGCAGGCATGAACTTCTACGGTCAGATGCCAGACAGCTACAACATCGTACTGAACTCAGACCATGCTCTGGTAAAGAAGGTATTGGAAGATGCTGAGGCCAACACTGCTGAAACATTGAAGCCAATCCTTGCAGAAATCAAGGGTCAGGAAGCTCGCCTTGCCGTACTCCATCAGGAGCAGAACAAGAAGAAGCCTGAAGAGATTACCCAGCAGGAGAAGGATGATGTTCACAATACAGAGAAGGCCATCAGCGATGAGAAGGCTAAGCGCAACGAAATCATCTCGGGCTATGCTAAGAACAACAACATTGTTCACCAGCTCATCGACCTTGCCCTGCTTCAGAACGGTATGTTGAAGGGTGCATCGCTCGACGCATTCCTCAAGAGAAGCGTTGACATGATTAAGTAATCTAACCTGTAAAAAGGTTTGAATTAAGAAATAAAACTTTGCGATGCGTAACATTTCATGTTACAAATTGTTTCTATCATATGTGCTAAATGTTTCAAAACGAACATTTAGCACATTTTTTTTCGCTTTCCTTTGGTGGCTTTCCTTTTTTTTATTACCTTTGCAATATCGATAAACGAAAAACATGATTAAAAAAATCGCCATCATGGAACAAACAAAATCAAATTACAGCATTATTGCTGATTATTACTCTGAACACTACAACGAGCTGAAGTTGTATGTCATGTCCCGTTCGCTTCCGGCAGACGAGGCTGAAGACATCGTGCAGAATACTTTTGTGCGATTACTTCGAGGCGATAAGATGATTACGCCTGTTACTTTACCTTGTTTTGTATACACCATTGCCAAGAATCTGATTATCGATTATTACCGGCGCAAGCATAAGATTGAGGAGTATGAACACTTCCTGGGAGCTAGCGACTGGATGGGAAGATATGATGTTGATGGCGAATCAGTTTTCTCTGCCCAGCAGACCAACGAGATTCTGGAACGTGGCATTGCCCGGCTCACAGAGAAGAGAAGCAAGGTTTACCGCCTGAATCTCTTCGAAGGAATGCAGGTGAGCGAGATTGCCCAAAGTCTGAACCTCGGATATAAAGCGGCTGAGAATCGTCTGACTCTGGCTAGAAAAGAAATAAGAGATTATATGAAAAAAGAGTTGGCTAGTTAAAATGCTAGTCAACTCTTTCTGTTTATTCTTACTGCCTTGCTGAAAGGCAATTCTTAACTATTTTTTAGTTTTCCTTAAACCCGATTACTCTTGTCAAACCTTTATCAAGATAAAAGGTTTGGGTTACTTCCTGCTTCTCGCCCTGATGGTTGGTCAGCTTGTATGTAGCCCTTAAATATAATAAGGTGTCGGGATAAGCTGCATCATTATAATTAATATTCTTCTTGACGTAAGGCAGTTTGCTGACATTTTGTCGCATCACCTTCATCTGGTCGAAACTGATCATGGCGGTAGGAGTGAGGCGGGAGAACCGCTCATAGCTGCAGTCCTGCTCAACGAGGTTTTCATTAAGAAAATCCTTGACAAGAGATTGAGCCTTGTGCTGATCGCCACACGAGGTGAACATCAGCATAAGTCCTGAAACCATGAAAAACATCATTTTCTTTATCATAGACATCTTCTTTTTATTAAGCCGCACTGCTTTTATTAAGCTCGTTGTTTTATTTAGCGAGCTTGCTTATTTAGCCACGCTGCGGAGAATCTCCAGCAAGTGATCCCAAACCATCTCTACAGTAGGAATGAGAAGAGCCTCGTCTGGGGTGTGAACATTGCGAAGGGTAGGACCGAAACTTACCATATCGAGCTCAGGATAACGCTCTGAGAAAAGACCACACTCCAAACCGGCATGAATACCCTTTACCAATGGCTTTTTGCCGAAGAGCTTTTCATAAGCCTTCACAGCCAGGTCGGTAAGCTCGCTGTTGGCGCGCATCTTCCAAGCTGGATACTTGTCGCCTACAGTTACCTCGGCGCCAGCCAGAAGGAAGGCTGCCTTTACGGTGTTGGTCATGTTCTCCAGATTGCTCATCACGTTACTTCGCTGAGAAGCTACGATGTTGATGCTGTTTTCATCGGTCATCACGCTTGCCACATTGCTTGAGGTTTCTACCATCCAGGCAATCGCCTCATCCTGACAGGTAGTAAGCGGACCGTTGTCTACAGCCTGGAGAGCCATTACGAACTTGTCAGCTACAGCTTTCTCGATGACAGGTGCAGCATCGGTGCTGCTCATATTGAACAGCATAGCCTGTTCGGTTACGTGGAATTCATCTTCTACTTCTGATGCAAAGATGTTCCAGTCGGCACGAACCTGTTCCTTATCAGCATTTTTGACGGCGAAAACAATTTTTCCGTCGCGAGGAATCGCATTGTGCATTTTGCCGCTGTTGAAGCTTACGAGGCGCAGACTTCCATCCAGTTTCTCATTTTCGAGGAAGAGGAAGCGGGCAAGAATTTTGATGGCATTGGCGCGCTTCTTGTTGATGTCATCGCCCGAGTGACCACCGTTGAGACCCTTCAGCGAAGCTTCCATGAAGAAATAACCCGCAGGAGCCTCTTCGCGTGAGAAGTGGAAAGTGGCATGGGTTGTCTGACCACCGGCGCAGGATACGAAGATTTCGCCCTCATCCTCTGAGTCAAGATTGATGAGCATCTTTCCGGTCATAAAGCCCGCCTTCATGCCGTGAGCACCGGTCAGTCCGGTTTCTTCATCACGTGTAAAGACGCACTCGATAGGACCATGCTCAATATCGTTGCTTGCCAGGATAGCCAGCTCGATGGCGCAGCCTATACCGTCGTCAGCACCCAATGTAGTGCCTTTTGCCTTAAGCCATTCTCCGTCTACGTAAGTCTGGATGGCGTCTTTGTGGAAATCGAAATCAACATCTACCAGTTTATCGCAAACCATGTCCATGTGGCTCTGCAGGATGATGGTTTCAGCATGCTCATAGCCTGGAGTGGCAGCTTTACGGATGAGCACATTACCGGTTTCATCTACCAGCGTTTCGAGCTGATGAGCCTCTCCGAAAGATTTCAAAAACTCAATCATGTTCTCCTCGTGCTTGGAAGGACGAGGTATTTCGTTGATTTTTGCGAACTGCTCGAACACGAGAGCAGGCTTCAATTCACTTTTATTCATTTATTTTCTATTATTTTGTTTTGATAAAACATTTATTTCTGCTATTTTGTTTTGGTTATTCCCAAAAAAATAGTACCTTTGCACCCAAAAGTGCACTAAGGCACTGCAAAGGTAATAAAAATGATAAAATTAATGTTATTAAGCGTGTTAATAATTGCTATCTGCATGGCATTATTTTGCGTAAAGGTGATTTTTAAGAAGAACGGCAAGTTCTCTTCCCAGCATGTGCACGACAATCCGGGCTTGCGCAAGCAGGGCATTCATTGTGTGGTGGATCAGGACCGCGAGGCAAGGGAAGCCAACAAGGCTTATTAGAAAATAGTAATAATATAATATGATAGAAAAAATGAGAAAGAACATTTTGAGTTCAGTGGCAATTGCAGCTGTTGCTGCCCTGTCATTGGCATCATGCAACAAATCTCAGCCTCAGGTAGAGGCTAAGTCAGAGAGCAAGGCTCCTGCTGAATTGAAGATTGCTTATGTAGAGGTAGACTCTATCATGACTCAGTATACCTTTGCTAAGGAGTATTCTTCTATCTTGGAGAAGAAGGGTCTAAAGAGATCGGTATAGTTCTTGAAATCCCTGTCGCTACTATTGCGCAGAAGGGCCAGCAGCTTCAGGCAGCAGCAGCCAACTTCCAGCAGAAGATTCAGCAGAATGCTTACACCCGCGAGCAGGCTGAGGCTATTCAGGCTGGACTGCAGAAGCAGAACAACGACCTGCAGGGCTTGCAGCAGCGCTTGAGCAACGAGTTTGCTGCTGAGCAGGAGAAGTACAACAAGGCGCTCCACGACAGCATTGCCAACTATCTTGCCCGCTATAACAAGGACAAGAAGTACAGCATCATCTTCTCTAAGAGCGGCGATAATCTGCTCTATGCTGACAAGGCTTACGATATTACAAAAGAGGTGATTTCCGGCTTGAACAAGGCTTACAAGGGAAAGCTGAAGAAAGAGGAGGCTGCTCCTGCTAAAAAGTAAGAGAAATGCTTCGTAAGGAAAGATACGATTTTATATTGAATCATTTCAGAAGTGCGCTGCCGAATGTAACTACCGAGTTGCAGTTCGGTAGCGCATTTCAGCTTCTGGTGGCTACCTTGCTTTCTGCGCAATGTACCGACAAACGCATCAACATGGTTACGCCTGCTCTCTTTGCCCGTTATCCTGATGCGCAGCACATGGCACAGGCGAGCGAGGAAGATATTTATGAGTTGATCAGTTCGGTGAGTTATCCGAATGCCAAGGCGAAGCATCTTGCTGAAATGTCTCGCCAGCTGGTTGAGATGTTCGGAGGTGAGGTGCCTGAGGCTGCGGATGATTTGGAGAAGTTGGCAGGAGTGGGGCGCAAGACTGCGAATGTGATTCGTGCCGTATGGTTCGGTCATGCTACGATGGCGGTGGATACGCATGTTTACCGTGTGAGTCATCGTATGGGGTTGGTGCCGAAAACGGCAGATACGCCCCGAAAAGTAGAAGATTATCTGATGAAACACATTCCGGCTGAGGATATTCCGAATGCGCATCATTGGATTCTGCTGCATGGCAGATATATTTGCAAGAGTACGAAGCCGCTCTGCGATAAATGCTTTTTTAATGAATATTGCCCAAAACTATTAAAGGACAGTAAGCTTTAGGTAGATATTAGTGATTAATTGGTAGTGATTAGTTTGTTAATCACTAATCACTACCAATTAATCACTAATTAAAGTTTTATTGTTTTATTCAAGAGATAGTTATCCAAAATCACCATGGCAGCCATGGCTTCAACCACTGGCACGGCTCTTGGCAAAACGCAAGGATCATGACGGCCGCGGGCAGTCAGCATGGTGGCATTTCCTTCCAAATCTACCGTATTCTGCTCCATCAGCAGAGTAGCAATTGGCTTAAAGGCAACACGGAAATAGATGTCCTGACCATTGCTCAAACCGCCCTGTATTCCTCCGCTATGATTGCTCTTTGTTGTAATACGGGCAGCAATATCCTGATTCACAGCAGCATCAGCTGGCGTCTCTGCAGCATCAGCCTTCGGGATAAAGACATCATTCTGCTCACTTCCGCGGGCAGTAACTCCGGCAAATCCCTCACCATATTCAAGACCCTTCACGGCGTTAATGCCAAGCATGGCAGCACCCAGTTGGGCATGAAGCTTGCCAAATTCAGGCTCGCCCAATCCTACCGGGCAACCCTTGATGACGCAAGTGATGATTCCACCAATCGTATCGCCGTCGGCCTTAACCTGGGCGATGAGATCTTCCATCTCCTTCGCCTTCCGCTGGTCAGGACAGCGCACCGGATTATCTTCTATGGTGTTAAGGTCATACAGATGATAATCTTTCTCCAGCGCGATGCTGCCCACCTGCGATGTATAGGCCGTGATGCTGATGCCCAACTGTCGCAAGGCAAGTTTAGCCAAAGCTCCGCCTACGCATCGGGCAATGGTGATGCGGGCTGAAGAACGGCCGCCGCCACGATAGTCGCGTACGCCATACTTCTCGTGATAGGTGAAATCTGCGTGAGAAGGGCGGAAGAGACAGCGCATGTTCTCATAGTCCTGAGAATGCTGGTTCTGGTTACGCACCTCAAAGCCGATAGGGGTTCCTGTTGATTTGCCTTCGAACACACCACTCAGAAACTCTACCTTGTCAGCTTCCTTTCTGGCCGTAGTGATGTGGCTCTGTCCTGGGCGTCGGCGGTTCAGCTCGCTCTGGATAAAGTCCATGTCGATTTCTATGCCTGCAGGAAATCCGTCAATAACGCCTCCTACAGCTATTCCATGACTCTCTCCAAACGTAGTGAGAGTGAAAAGATTACCAAATGTATTCCTCATTACCTTAATATATTATAAAGGTGTTTATTACTTGTTGCAGCCGCCTTCGCAACCACCTTCACAACCACCTTCACAGTTGCCATCCTTGCAGTCGCCGCCGCAGTTGTCGCAGCCACCTGAGCAGCCGCCACCTTCGCCGCTGATCATCTGAGCCATCTTGGCAATCTCCTCAGCAGTAGCCTCGCGGCTCTCGAGAATCTGGCCGCAGAAGTTGAGCTTCAAGCCAGCCAATGGGTGGTTCAGGTCGCAGGTTACCTTTGTATCGCTGATGTTCTTCACGACTGCGTTGAAGTGGTTGCCATCCTCGTTCTGCAATGGGATGATAGCGCCTACCTGTACGTGCTGTGCATCAAACTGGCCGTTGATGGTAAAAATCTGCTTGTCGAGCTCCAGTACGCGCTCATCATAGTGCTGTCCGTAAGCCTGCTCTGGGTCCAGCTGGAAGTCGAACTCATCACCCTTAGCCAGGTCTACCACCTTCTCTTCGAAAGCTGGCAGGGTAACACCCATACCGCTGATGAAGATGAACGGACGCTCGTCGGTTGTGCGCTCGATGAGCATTTCCTCGCCGTTGTCACCATTAGTTACATCATACAGTGCGTATGAAACTACAATAAACTTGTTTTTGTTGTTTGTTTCCATTTCTATATTTATTTTTTATTATTTCTTTTTCTTTTTCTTTTCTGAATGCTTACGCTCTTTACCATCTCCATGCGCTCCAGATAGATAGGGCGCCATTTGTCGATGATGTCCTGCAGACTTTTGCTCTTCTGCGAGAGTTCAGCATATTCCTCGCCGTCGGTCAGATTCTCTTTCTTGAGATCCAGCATTCGGGCGATGAGCTGCTTCTGGTGTTCCTCAGCCGCCTTGAGCTGGTTGCCCAGTTTCTCGAGACTTTCCATAAAGGCGAGTGCCTTGTCTATATGATTTTCCTGTACCATTTTGCTTGTTTTATAGGTTGAATCTTTTGCAAAGGTACAAATAATAATTGGTATAAACGAAGAAAAAGGGCTTTTTTTTCGATGATATTACAAAATGATAGAGAAAATGTAATATCTCTAACGTTCTGATGCCTATTTCGGTGTATTGTTGTTGATTTAAGTCAAGAAATAGGCGGAAAACTGAAAATATCCCAAGAAATGTTTGCGCACACAGAGAAAAGTTCTTATCTTTGCAGCGTCTTAAAGAAAAAGACTATAGGATAATGTTTAACAGGGCCGGCGTCTACGGATGTGCAGGACTCACAAAGTAAAGAAAGGTAAAAAGATTATGAAGAAGATTATGGTATTAGCAGTAGCTATGTTTGCAATGGCAACAGCTACTTTCGCAGCAGAAGAGGAGACAAATGCAACAGCAGCTTACAACATGAATGTAAAGATGTCTAGCTTGGCAGATGCTTTGAGCTTGAACATCGACCAGGTAGAGGCTGTAGCTGATGTACACAAGAACTTCACCGCAGACATGATGAATGCTGCAACAGCAAAGGGTGAGGAACGTTCTGCAATGATTGACAAGGCAGTTTTGAAGGATCTCAAGTACATGCACGTTATCTTGAACAACAGTCAGTATCGTAAGTACGTGATGCTTCTCAACACAACTCTTATCAATCGTGGTTTGAAGTAATCATCTTTTTATAGATGAGAAAAATAAGAGAGAGATTTAAAATAAGAATCCCAGTCAAGGTTTTATCCTGACTGGGATTTTTTTTGCTTTTGGGCCTTCAGTCCGTACTTAAACTATTTGCTAAACTTAGCTTCCTGATATGCGAAAGTTCAGTTAACTTGATAATCAGTCAATATCTATTAATTGGAAATGCTTGTTGAAGGTCAAATCCAATCCGTTAGCCAGTTCTACCTCGTATTCATTCTTGTTCATTTCTATCTTTTTCACCGATTGTCCTGCATAATTAGCCATCAGGTAATTCTTGATGGCTTGCGGAATCAGCTGGTCTGGCACGGTGGCCTGCTTGCAGTCAATCTCTGTAAGATTACCTTTCTTATCAAATTCCAGCTTGGTTCCGTTCTGCAGAACCACATCATAGGTCTTGTTGATAACCCCCGTCTCAATGGTAGCAAGCATCACCTTCTGATTGTTGAAATGGTTGCTGAGTAAGGTTTGAGCCTTTACTGGGAGTGCATTAACGGCGATAGGCTTGTCATTGCCTGCATTTGCTGCCATATTGCATGATAGCATGCAGCAAATGGCAATCATCAGAATTCTTATCATTCTTTTCATAAGCTACAAATTAAATTTTTATAATACTTAAGTTGTGATGGATGTTTAAACATCATCTTATAATTAGACGCAACTCGTGCCTGAAAGTTTAATTCGTGCCTGAAAGATTAAAGAGAATGTGTAAATGCGTCATCAGCACAGGCTGCTCATGGTGGATGATGATTCGGATTACGGCTGTGTGATTTTTGCCCTAATCCGGCTCAGGCTTGCCTGCGTTACACCTAAATAGGTGGCGATGCTTCCCAATGGCAACCTTTGTAATAAGTCTGGTTCTTTCTCTAGCAGCTCCTTGTACCTTTCCGAAGCGATGGCGGATAGCATGGAAATCAGTCGTTCCTCGGTGGCAAGCAGCTCCATCTCTGCATAACGCCGCCCCCAATTGGCGATGTGTAAATCATCCAAGAACAACTCTTTCAGCTGTTTTCTTTTCAATTTATATAAGACCGAATCTTCCATCAACTCCATCGTCTCATATCCTGGCTCGTCGTTCACATAGCCTTTCAAGGAGACAATAGTCGCTCCCTCTTTGCCAAACCAAAAGGTAATTTCCTTTCCGTCCACTGAAGTATATGCGCGGACAATGCCTTTCTTGATGAAAAAGATGTTCTTCTCCACCTTACCTCTTTCCAACACCCGGAATCCTTTGGGATATGAAACTTCCGTTAAGCATCGCTGCAATTTGTCCAAAGACGCATCCGGCATGGCGTATCTCTTATTAATGATTTCTTTTATATCCATATTCTTTTTTGCTGTATTTGGTGTGCAAAATTATAAAATTTTACACGAAAACGAAAGTAAATGGTTATTTTTTTGCAAATGCAAAATCCGTTTTTGTCAAATGTAAAAAGCTTTTAGTTTTTTTTTGCTTACTTTTGCACCCGAATTTAAAATTATAAAATGAATTAATAAATATAACAAACAAATAAATTAATAAATATGAATTGGATAATTTTATTGTTCGCAGGATTATTTGAGGTGAGCCTCACGTTCTGCTTGGGAAAAGCGAGAGCAGCATCAGGAATTTGGTTTTATCTGTGGGGGAGCGGTTTCCTTGCTTCCACCATTCTGAGCATGGCTTTGCTCGCCAAGGCGGTGCAGACTTTGCCTTTGGGCACGGCCTACGCCATCTGGACAGGCATCGGGGCAGTGGGTACGGTTTTGATAGGAATATTCGTTTTCAAGGAACCAGCCACTCCCATCAGGCTTTTCTTCCTCTTCACGCTCATTGCTTCCTTGATTGGATTGAAGATTGTGTCATATTAAAAAAAGAGAGGCGAAAAATGAAGTATGAATTGAGAGAGAACCAAGGTATTCCGGCACCTCTGCTGGCTCTGCTGGCAGTAGCTACCGGACTTTCCGTTGCCAACTGCTATTACAACCAGCCCTTGCTGGGCAGTATGGCAAAAGAGTTTGCGGTATCAGACTTTTCTGCCAGCATGGTAGCTACCTTGACCCAGATAGGCTATGTGGTAGGACTTGTATTTGTCATTCCGCTTGGTGATCTGGATTCACGAAAGAAACTGATACAGGCCAATTACCTCATTTCTTTGTGCGCCTTGCTTGCCATAGCCCTTGCTCCGAACATCTATTGGGTGTGGGGCGCATCCCTGGTTGCTGGCGCATCTTCGGTAATGCCGCAGTTCTTCATCCCGCTGGTGTCTTATCATTCCACGCCTTCACGCAAGGTGCGCAATGTGGGAATCATACAATCCTGCCTGCTCATAGGCATTCTAGGTTCACGTGTTTTCAGCGGCCTGCTGGCCGATGAATGGGGATGGCGTTCAGTTTATCTTGTGGCTAGTGTGTTTATGCTCGGATGTTTTCTGCTCATTCACGGGATGCTGCCAGAGTTGACTGCCCGTTCGCGGGAAAACTATGCAGGGTTAATGAAATCATTGTTGCGCCTGCTCCTCAAATACCCATACTTGCAAATCGCGTCGCTAAGGGCGGCATTGGCGTATGGTTCTTTCTTCGCCTTATGGAGTTGCCTGGCCTTCCGGATGAAGCAGGCGCCTTTCTTTGCTGGCGACGACATGATTGGAGCTCTCGGTTTGTGCGGACTGGCAGGTGCATCTACGGTGGTCTTCATCAGCGACTACGTCCAAAAGTATGGTGCAAGGTTCTTCTCTGTTGCCGGAGGATGCGTCTTGTTGGCTGCTGGCATTTTGGGGGAATGACAGCTACTTGTGGATAATAATAGCCATCTTGCTGATTGATGCCGGTATGCAATGCATCCATTTGTCGAATCAGACCAGCGTAGTAGCCCTTGACGCATCTGCCATCAACCGTATCAATACCGTTTATATGACCATTTATTTCCTGGGTGGTTCTGCCGGAACTTTCGTTTCTGGCCTGTCCTGGCAGCATTATGGATGGACAGGCGTGGTGGGGGTAGGGGTTGCCTTTACCGTGGCTTCCTTGCTCGTAAACTGCATCAAGCCTAATGGCAAGCCCCAAACAGGGCGTGTGGGGTTTACATGCGAAACTTGAGTCAGATTATTTCAATTTACTCCTTTACGATTTCTTTTCCTGCTGCCTGCCAGCCAATAAAGCCGGAATCGAGTTCTATTACCTGATAGCCGTTCTTTGTCAATATAGCTGCGGCATTTTTGCTTCGCTTGCCGCTTCGGCAGTTCACGGCGATAGTCTTGCTTTTGGGAAGAGTGGCAGCAGCCTTCTGCTCGAAGTCTGATTTCAGTACGTCAATGTTGATTGCGCCCCGAATATGCCCATTGGCAAACTCCTCTGCGGTTCGTACGTCGAGACGGATTACTGCGGTGTCAGCGATGGCTTTCTCATAGTCATCTGCCGACAGACTCTTATAGCCCTTATTTTGCGCCTGACAAGAATACAGGCTTGATAGCATGGTTATAATGCTCATGATAAATATTTTCTTCATTCTCTAATCTTTTAATAATTATGCGCCTATAATCTAGGAGGATAAGCCATGCTCAACCCCCTACATTCTTGCAATATATCTGCAAAAATACAAAAAATATTCAGAAAGTTGATGATATGGATGGATTTTGTTGGCTGGGCGAACTCGATTTAACCTTATTTTATACGATAGAGGGATATTTTGATAATCTGAAATCCTTAATGACCGAAAATGACCGCTCTCCTCATATTGAGGTGAGCGGTCGTTTTTGTTCTTTATCCCATGCAGCTCGTTACTCCGAGCGTAGTAGCGATAGCGGTCAGAATGCTGATGGCTATCTGAAGAATTGTTTTCCAAGTGTTCGCTTTCATCTTTTTAGTGTTTAAAGTTTAGTGTTTCATGTTTACTTTTTTGTGGGGCGAATAGGCTGGACTAGGGGCTAGCACCCTAGCCAGTTTATC